>ERZ1034969.257-NODE-257-length-37373-cov-18.031647_pt1 | contig 37373 bp, 30 predicted proteins | sample MGYA00520624_ERZ1034969 | MGnify/ENA primary metagenome ERZ1034969 (study PRJEB33766, sample SAMN09781776) | gut metagenome | biome: gut microbiome | host: Homo sapiens | place: Madagascar | study: EMG produced TPA metagenomics assembly of the PRJNA485056 data...
AGCGCAGTCACGACGCGGCACGAACTTATCATGAGCCTTGTTGCTGGTCTGAGCCCGATTATGAAGGTGTGGAAGCGAGCGCTTATGACCCCGTACGCAAGCTTTGGACGACCGAAGGCGAGCTCGTCTCGTCTAGGGAGTCCTTGCTTGCGATAGGGGGAATGCGAGCTGGAACCTGATTATGAAGGTGCGAAGACCAGCCGCCTAACAAGGCGGTAGATAAGGAGGGGCGCGAGTGATCAGCGCAAGCGCAGTCACGACGCGGCACGAACTTATCATGAGCCTTGTTGCTGGTCTGAGCCCGATTATGAAGGTGTGGAAGCGAGCGCTTATGACCCCGTACGCAAATGCTCAATCACTGCACCTGATCTCGGTTACGGGCAAAACGGTGCTTTTTGAAATTTGCCCGTAATCTGAGACCACACTGCTTTGGCGAAGGTAACCGAGTAGAACATTTTTCTGATTTTTGGAGATTTTGTTCTACTTCCTAGGTCGCGCGGACCGAATTTGGAGAGTCAAGTAGACAAAAATGAGGCATTCATCCCGGTTTTTGTCTACTTCCGAGACTGCGCGGGCCGATTTTGGAGCCGGCGGTAGAACATTTTTCCGATTTTGGAGGATTTTGTTCTACTTTCAGAGCCGCGCGGGCCGATTTTGGAGACGGCGGTAGAACATTTTTTCGATTTTTCGAGATTTTGTTCTACTTTCGGAGCCGCGTGCCCCGGATTTGGAGACGGCGGTAGAACATTTTTTCAATTTTTCGAGATTTTGTTCTACTTTCAGAGCCGCGCGGGCCGATTTTGGAGAGTCAGGTAGACAAAAATCAGACATTCACCCCAGTTTTTGTCTACTTTCAAGACCGCGCGGACCGATTTTGGAGAGTCAGGTAGACAAAAATGAGGCATTTCCACCGGTTTTTGTCTACTTTCAAGACCGCGCGAGTCGAATTTGGAGAGTCAGGTAGACAAAAATCAGACATTCACACCGGTTTTTGTCTACTTTCGAGACCGCGCGGACCGAATTTGGAGAGTCAGGTAGACAAAAATGGGGCATTCACACCGGTTTTTGTCTACTTTCAGGGCCGCACCAGGCACGATTAAGGTCAAATCACCTTTTCCACAATTTTGCCCGTAAACTGCAGCGTCACCACGGTAATTCAACCGAATCAAGAAGTCGATTGATGCCGACAGCACTGTATTTTTCATGAAAAGAGCCTTCTAAATGTCCTATAATTGGTCATAAAGGAGGAATCAGCATGGATATCTTATCACTAAAAAATATTTCATTCCAAAATATCTTGACCAACATCAGCTTGAGCATTCCGCAAAACAGCTTCATCACGCTCAGTGGTCCATCGGGATCGGGAAAAAGCACGATTTTGAAAATTTGTGCGCGCATGCTGACGCAATCCACAGGTGAATTAATTTTTGAAGGGAAAGATGCCGCAAAAACACCTGTGGATAAATATCGGATGCAGGTTTCGTATTGTTTTCAACAACCGGTGCTTTTTGAAAATACAGTGGCTGACAACCTTGACTTTCCGTTTGAAATCAGAAAAACAGCGATTGATCGCCAACACGAAATCGAACTGCTGGAGCGCGTAAATTTAAGCGCTGCGTACTTGGAAAAGCCCATCACTGATCTTTCCGGCGGTGAAAAACAGCGCGTGGCATTGATTCGCAACTTGATGTTTAAACCAAAGGTTCTCTTGCTTGACGAAGTTACGGCGGGGCTTGATGCGGATAATAAAAAAATTGTCCACATGTTGATAAGTTCTTACAGAAAATCTGGCGGAACCGTTATCGCCGTGACGCACGACACCGACGAATTACGCCAAGCAGAACAAATCATCCTTATTGAGGAGGGACGAATCATTGAACAATAGCGTTCACGTTAATAATCTCAGTCTGACATACGCCGCCGTCTTAATCATCGTTGCGCTGATCATCTCAAATCGACAGAAGCTAAAGCTTGAATCGGACATGATCGTCAGCGTCATTCGGGCAATCGTGCAGCTGACGATTGTCGGTTACGTTTTAAAATACATCTTTTCGATCAACAACATTCTTGTAACTGCCGCAATGATTCTGATAATCATTTTCAATGCCGCCCGCAATGCAGCAAATCGAGGCAAAGGCATCCCCAAGCTTTTTTTGCCTTCGTTCATTGCCATTTTAACGAGCTCGTCGATTACTCTTTTAGGTCTGGTCCTGAGCGGCGCAATCAAGTTTATTCCATCGCAAATGATTCCGATCTCCGGAATGATTGCCAGCAATTCGATGGTGGCAATTGGTCTTTGTTACAAACAGATGAAAACCAAATTCCATGATGAGCATCAACAAATCGAAGAAAAACTCGCGCTCGGAGCTCAACCGTTTCAAGCATGCGCAAACATTGTTCAAACGTGCGTCAAAACCGGAATGCAGCCAACGATCGACTCTGCCAAAACGTACGGCATCGTCAGTCTTCCGGGAATGATGTCAGGTTTGATTTTTGCGGGAGTCGACCCTGTATTTGCCATCAAATACCAAATCATGGTCGTCTTCATGCTGCTTTCGGCAACCAGCCTGGCATCGGTTTGTTCGTCATATATAGCCTATCGCCGCTTTTTCAATGACGAGTTTCAAATCATTATCGATTAGCACAAAACAAACTATTTTTTCTTATCTCCATCATGGAAGTCGATTGTCACACATACGCAAAAAAACGGATGATTCGCAACTAATTGCAAATCATCCGTTTTTTTATTTGAGGCAGAGTTTTTTCAGCCTCTCCTCATTTATTTTTGTTCGTACTTAGCAGCACGTTCCTTATACATTTCAACTTGATCTTCACGGCAGCGAACGAAGTGGCCAGGCGTGATTTCACGCAGCTTGGCCGGTTTGCCTTCAACATCTTGTTCGATCGATGCATCGTACAAAATCTGCTTGCGGTTGCGTTCAAATTCAGGGTCAGGAACCGGAACGGCGGAAATCAAACTTGCCGTGTAATCATGAAGCGGCTTAGTATACACGTCATCGGCCGGTCCTACTTCAAGCAGACGACCGAAGTGCATAACGCCGATGCGATCCGAAATATACTTGACCATCGACAGATCGTGAGCAATGAAAAGATACGTCAAGCCTTTTTGTTCCTGTAATTCTTTAAGCAGGTTGACAACTTGGGCCTGGATGGAAACGTCCAAAGCAGAAATTGGTTCGTCGGCAATGATGAAGCGCGGTTCAACGGCCAAAGCACGCGCAATGCCGATACGTTGACGCTGACCGCCAGAGAATTCATGCGGATAACGGCTGGCGTGATCCTTGTTCAAGCCGACCGTTTCCAACAATTCTTCAACTTTGGCACGACGTTCTTCCTTTGTCTTGACCAATCCGTGAATATCCAGACCTTCTGCAATAATGTCTTCAACCGTCATGCGGGGGTTGAGAGAAGCATAAGGATCCTGGAAAATCATCTGCATGTCACGACAGAATTTAAGATGATCTTCTTTTGAATTAAGTTTGCTTACGTCTTTTCCGTCAAAGATAATCTGACCGTCAGTCGGATTATAAAGATGAATGATGCTTCGGCCGGTAGTTGTCTTACCTGAACCGGATTCGCCAACAAGTCCGAAAGTTTCGCCTTCGTAGATGTCAAACGTAACATCATCGACAGCTTTGACCATATCTGCCTTGCCGACTCCGAAGTATTGTTTCAAATGCTTGACTTCGAGAAGTTTCTTTTTTTGTTCTGGCATACGGTTTTCTTCCTTCCTTGTAACTATTTGGCAGCTGCTTGCATTTCTTGCCAAATTTTTTGGCGACGCAGGATTTCGTCAGGCGGCGTAATCTTTGGCGCATCCTTGTGCAAGAGCCATGTTGCTGCATAGTGCGTATCAGAAACCTTGAAGAATGGTGGCTGCTTTTCAGCATCAATCTTCATGGCATACGGATTACGAGCTGCAAACGGATCGCCCTTAGGCGGATCAAGCAAGTCTGGAGGAGTGCCCGGGATTGCTTCAAGCTTTGTACTTGAAAGCGTCGGCATTGAGTTCAGCAAGCCCCATGTATATGGATGCTTAGGATTGTAGAAGATCTCATCAACCGTTCCGTATTCGATGATTTGACCGGCGTACATAACGGCCACGCGGTCAGCCATCCCTGCAACAACGCCCAAGTCATGGGTGATGAAGATGATGGATGTTTCAATCTTTTGTTGAAGCTCTTTCATCAAATTCAGAATTTGAGCCTGAATCGTAACGTCCAAAGCAGTTGTAGGTTCATCAGCAATTAGAATTTCCGGGTAGCAAACGAGCGCAATCGCAATCACGATACGCTGACGCTGGCCGCCTGAGAATTGGTGAGGATAATCGTTGATACGTTCTTCTGCATTTGCAATCCCGACCAGCTTCAAGATTTCAAGAGCTTGTGCCCAAGCCTTCTTCTTATCGACATTTTTGTGAATCATCAGCGGTTCGGCAATCTGGCGACCGATTTTCATCGTCGGATCCAATGACGTCATCGGATCCTGGAAAATCATCGCAATGTCCTTGCCGCGAATTTCCTGCATTTCCTTTTCGGTCTTCTTCAGCAAATCTTCGCCGCGATACATGATCGAGCCGCCGACAACTTCAGCGTTGTTGGCAAGAAGCCCCATCAGACTCTTCGTCGTAACGGATTTGCCCGAGCCGGATTCACCAACGATGGCGAGCGTTTCACCTTTATCAAGGTGGAAACTGACATCACGAATGGCTTTTACATCGCCAGCATAGGTGTGGAAATTAATTTCAAGGTTTTTTACGTCTAAAATTCTTTCGCCCATCTTAATTACCTACCTTCTTGTCTTTGGATCAAATGCATCGCGAAGACCGTCGCCTAAAAGGTTAAAGGAAATCATCAATACACAAAGAACGATTGCCGGATACCACATCTGGTATGGCAGGAATTGGAAGTTCTTCTGACCATCGTTGAGCAATACCCCAAGAGACGTTTCAGGAGCAGAAATACCGATACCGATGAAACTCAGGAACGCTTCGAAGAAGATGGCACTCGGAATCGTGTACATCGTCTGAATGATGATGATGCTTGAAAGGTTCGGAACCAAATGTTTCATCGCAATCTTAACCGGTGATTCGCCCAATGTTCTTGCGGCTAAAACATATTCCTGACTCTTCAGCTGAAGCGTCTCCGCTCGAATCATTCGGGCCATCGTCGTCCAACTTGAAATGGCAATGGCCAAGATGATTGACGTCATGCCTGGTTTGAAGACGAGCAGCATCAAAACGACAATGACAAGACTTGGAATCGACGAGATGATTTCAATAATACGCTGCATGACATTATCCACCATCCCGCCTTTCCAGCCTGAGACAATGCCATACGAGACCCCGATCGTAAGGTCAAAGAACGTTGCGACCAAAGCAACGATCAATGAAACTTTCGTACCATAGATGATACGTTGCGCAAGCGAGTGACCAAGATAATCAGTCCCCAAGACAAAGTATGTTCCTTCAGGAATATTGTTTGCCTTGTATTGGTCAACCCAAACTCCGCCTTGCTTGAGCTTGCCGTTAAACCCATTGATGTCTACGCCGGGAATCTTGGCAGGCAGGTTGGCATACTTAGGCGCGGATTTGACCAAAGTATCATGATTAATGAACGGTGTCGAACCAAAAGCCACAACAATCATTACGATAATGACAAAAAGCGAAATAACGGCACCTTTGTTTTTCTTAAGACGACGCCATGCATCCTGTGTGAAAGTTAAGGATGGGGCCGCGATTTTTTCAGCATCAAGCTCTTCTTCTTTTGGCAAAGCTTGAAAATCTTCCGGTGATACTTTTGCTTCCGGATCTAACTTCAAATTTTCTTCCATAGCTTAATCCTCATTTCCAGCAAGACGAATGCGCGGGTCGATGATTCCGTAGATGATGTCGGTCAACAGAATAACTGCCACCAGACCTGCGGAGAAGAGCATCGTAACACCCATGATCGTTGGATAGTCGTTTGTCGTGATTGACTTGACGAATTGTTCACCGATACCAGGAATCGAGAAGATGTTTTCGATAACCATGGAACCGGTCATCAACGAAACAGTATATGGTCCAATCAAAGTAATAAGCGGGATCAAACTGTTGCGAAGCGCATGATGATAGACAATTTGGAACTTGCTCAAGCCTTTGGCACGCGCAAGCTCAATATAATCAGAATTCAAAACGTCGACCATGCCGGTTCGAATGAAACGAGCGGTTTCAGCCAACGGACCTACGCCAAGCGCAATCGTCGGCAAAACGGTGTATGAGAACCCGCCCCAATCGGCAATCGGTAAGATGCCGAGTTTCAAAGCAATATAGTATTGCAAAAGCACGGCCAAAACGAAGTTCGGAACGGACTTGCCGATGATTGACAGAACCGTAACCAACGTATCAACCCACGTATTGCGATTGATGGCAGCAATAGAGCCCAGAATGATTCCGAAGAATACGCCAAAAATCATTGCTTGAATACCGAGTTGTGCAGAAGCACCGATACGGGTTGCAATCAAGTATGATACCGGTTGGTTGCTGAATTGGAAGGAAGTCCCCATGTCACCATGGAGCATCCCGCCAAGATACATCAAATATTGCATCCAAACAGGTTTGTCCAAGCCATATTGCTGGTTCATGATCTGAATCTGTTCAGGTGTCATTTTTTCTTGGTTAGAATATGGCGTCCCTGGCATCAGCTTCATCAAAAAGAACGTGATGGTTGCTACCAAGAACAATGTGAGTGCCATATAGAAAACCCTTTTTGCCAGGTATTTTTTCATAACAAATCCTCTCACAATCTTTGTTTTAAGAAACGTCAAAATCCCGTATTACAGGCATCTGCGCATTTCTCTTTAAAATAAACCAATTGGGGAAAGCGAAATCCTTTCCCCAACAACAGTTATTTAGATGATAAATCTATCGAAATTAGTTGCCTGAAACGTAAGCATTCTTAAAGTTGTAATTTGCACCTGCAGAGTTGTAAATTACACCCTTAACCTTTGGCTTAACCATCCAAGCCGTTGCTTGTTGATACAAAGGAGAAATCCCTTGTTCCTGGATAAGGATCTTTTCAGCACTTACCAAATCGTCCCAACGCTTGCCGGCATTGCCAGCATCGGTTGACTTGGATGCTTCAATCAGCTTATCGTATTGAGCATTCTTCCATTTACCCGCATTATAGGAGTTGTTTGACGTGAACATGTCAAGGAATGAAATCGGATCTGAGAAGTCGGCACCCCATGCTGAGATTACGATGTCGAACTGACCTTCGTTCGTACGGTTCAAACGTGTCTTGAACGGAACATTTGCACATTCGACCTTTGCACCCTTCAAGTTGGATTCGATCGCACTTTGGATGAATTCAGTCGTCTTCTTTGCAGCATCGGTGTCATCGCTCAAAAGTCCGAACGTCAAGCTGTCCTTGCCAATTTCCTTCAAACCTTCAGCCCAGAGTTTCTTGGCCTTTGAAAGGTTTACGGTTACGCCGTCCTTGACGTAGGAAGCATCAGCAAAATCCTTGCCGTTGCGCGTTGCAAGACCTGTTGAGACCAGACCCTTCGCAGGAATTGAACCGTTGCCGAGAACCTTGTTTACGAATTCCTTGCGGTCAATTGCCATTGAGATTGCTTGACGAATCTTCTTGTTCTGGAATTCAGGCTTTGTCTGGTTGTACTGGAAATAGAATGCCGAAGCGGCCTGACGAACCGTATATCCGGATTGACCCTTCAACTGCTTGGCTTGTTCCGCACTCAGGCTCGTTGCATCAAGCTTGCCGGATTGATACAGGTTGTAAGCCGTTGAGTTGCTCTTGTTAACCTTGTAGTTGATGGAATCAAGCTTGACGCTCTTCTTATCCCAGTAATTATCGCTCTTCTTCAAAGACCAGGAAAGGTTCGTACCCGTCCACTTCGTCAAATTGAACGGACCGTCGTAGCACATATACTTGGAAGCAGTACCGTACTTGGAACCGTACTTTTCAACAGTCTTTTGATTTTGCGGGAAGAACACCGGGAAGCCCATCAACAGCTTGAAGTATGGAAGCTGCTTGTCCAACGTAACGACCAGCTTGTAGTCGCCGTCAGCCTTGATGCCGACTTCCTTGGGTGACTTCTTGCCGTTCATGACGTCAGTTGCGTTCTTGATTCCTTCAAACAAATATGCATATTGCGAATTTGTCTTAGGATCAAGCGTACGACGCCATGAGTAGACAAAGTCCTTGGCAGTAACCTTGTCACCGTTTGACCACTTGGCATCCTTGCGCAAGGTAAACGTATATGTCAAGCCGTCCGAAGAAACCTTTGTCTTAGTAGCAAGACCTGGTTCGATCTTTGAATCCTTGCCCAAACGATAAAGACCTTCCATCGTGTTGTTTAACATATCGAAACTGACAACGTCAGTCGCCTTGGAAAGATCCATTGTCGGCAATTCGGCAGATTCGTTCCAGTTCAAAACCTGCTTTGAAGCTGAATCGCTTGATTTGGAACCGCAAGCGCCAAGCGTCAAAGCACACAAGGCAGCAACAGAACCTGCAGCTGCAACCTTTGCTAATTTCATATCTTAACAACTCCTTAATAATGTCAGATAATTTCAAAATGTCTTTTTACAGTTGCTTAAATTTTATATGATAACCGTATTAAATTCAAGTGCCAAATCTAATTTTCCAATATATTTCCGCCCAAAAATATGCTTAATCGTTGCCGTGACGGGCTTTAAAAAAAATCAACAATTTTATCGTCTTTTGCCGACATATCAAGATTGCGCCCCTTAAATCAATCTAAGAATTTTAAAAAAACTGCTTTAATGAGTAATTTTTCCAAAAACTCAAAGAAGCGTTTACACCCTGTATTTTTCTAAGAATTCAAAGCATTATTCTTAACGATGCAATGCCGCAATGCTATAATAAAGACAATTTTACGCTAAGAAAGCGAGGGATTAGATGACACCTGTAATAATCTGCGGCGCCGATTTGAATCAGCCGGACTTTGAATACACCATGCAGGAGCTTGCAAACCTTGCCGAAGCCTGCGACATGGAAGTCAAGGACACGGTCATTCAAAAACTTGAGCGACCCGTTTCCGCATCATACGTCGGACGCGGAAAAGCAGAAGAAATTAAAACCCAAGGAAAGATTCATGATGCCAAGATTTTAATCGTCAACGACGAACTCACGCCTATGCAGATCAGAAATCTCGGTGACCTGACCGACATGAAGATCATCGATCGAACAGCGCTGATTCTTGAAATATTCGCATCAAGAGCACGCTCAAAAGAAGCCAAGCTTCAGGTTCAGATTGCCCAACTGCGCATCAGCCTGCCAAGACTTCACACTGACAACGACAAAGTCAAGCTTGATCAGCAGACCGGTGGCGGCGGTGGTTCATTCAACAGTCGCGGCGGCGGTGAAACCAAGCTCGAAAAAGACAGGCGCGTCATCGGCAAACGCATCAGCATCCTGAAAAAAGAGCTGAAGGACATCGAAGAAAAACAAAGCGTCACGCGCAAACAGCGCGACGCAAGCGGTTTGAGATCGGTCGCTCTCGTCGGCTATACGAATGCCGGCAAATCGACGACCATGAACGGTCTTCTCAGGGCCTGCGGAAAGGACGACGACAAACAGGTTTTTGAAAAGGACATGCTTTTTGCCACGCTGGACACCTCGGTTCGCAGACTGCATTTCAAAGACAACAAGGATTTTTTGATCAGCGACACCGTCGGCTTCGTTTCGCACTTGCCGCACCAACTGGTCCAAGCGTTCAAATCGACCCTCTCCGAAGCAGCCAAAGCCGACCTGCTCGTTCAGGTCATCGACGTTTCCGATCCGAACTATCGCGACATGATCAAAACGACGGAAGAAACGCTCAAGGAAATCGGCGTTGAAAACATCCCGATGATTTACGCCTTCAACAAGGCAGATTTGACCGAAGCTCCGTATCCTGAAATTCTCGGAAATCAAATCACGTATTCTGCCAAAGACCCTGCCTCAATCGAAAAACTCGTCGAACTGATCAAGGAAAACATCTTCAAGGACGATCGCATCGTTACGTTCAAAATTCCGTTTTCCGAAGGACGGTATCTTGACGAACTGAACGTCCGCGGCACCGTTTTGGAAACGACTTATGAAGAAGACGGTACCGTCGTTTCCGCAAACGTCTCACCGGAACTTCACAGCAGACTCAGCCGCTTTGAAACGCACTAGTCGGCAAATGAAAAATGCAGAGTTGACACGTCAATGTCAGCTCTGCATTTTTTAGTCTCTTCGATCAATTTCGTAAGTGTTCTTGCTTTCTTCTCTGAAATTCAAATAGCGGAAAAACTTGCCGATTCGCTCGTCGTTCCTGGCCGTCACGATGATTTGGCCGACCGATCCGAAATAATTCAGCAAATGATGCATCAGGCTCTTCCCTACGCGCTTGCCCTGATAATCCGATGCAACGAGCAGATCCTGAACATAAACGACCGTTGCATAGTCGCTTAAGGCCCGAACAAGCCCGATCAGTTTCTTGTCCTCATACGCTGCGATCACATAAGATTTTTTCATCCCTTTGCGAAGATTGTCGATGTTGTTCACGTCGGCAGTCCAGCCAACGGACTTATAAAGCTCAATCAATTCGTTTTTGTTAATCTTTGGATTCACCACCAGCTCCATGAAACCAACTCCCCTCCAAATTTACCTTATATTAAAAAAAGATTATAAAATAGACAATTACATTATATTTTATACATTGCGATATTTCAAGCATTTTTCTAGATATCGTCCAGTTTTATAACAAAAACTTAAGAGACTATGACTTATATAATTAGATTAAAAACTCCAGCAGCAATTGTCTGTTTAACCGTTTTAAAACACGCTTTTTTGTCAAATGCAGCGCATCGATCCGCATCAGCAAAACAAAAAAGCATACGGAACTCTGCATTTTGCAAAATCCTGCATGCCTTAGGACATTTATTAGTGATTCCACTTGTCTTTTCTGCTCAAATGATGCGGCACGTCGGAAACGGTCATAGTTTCTGAAGTTTTTTCCGCTTCTTCTCTTTTTTTCTTTTCCGCAAGTTCTTTTTCAGGATCACGATAGGCAATCTGAACGTCAAGCTCAAAATCGGCATCCTTTTCCAACATGCTGGAGCGACCGGCAACCTTGTAAGGTCCCTTGGTCAAACATGCCGTTGCAACGGAAAGCTTGTAGCGTTTGGCAGCTTCCCTGGCACTCAGAAGACCGATCGTCTTGACTTCGCCAAGCGGCTTTGCTTCCATCTGATTGGCACCACCGTAAATAAACATGCGACCGGCACGTTCGACCAATTCGAAATACGGCAAAGCGACCGGTTCGGCCAAGGCTTGAAAACTCGTTGCAGAACCTTCCCTGACGATCGCCAGCATGTCATCTTCTGACATGCCGCCATAGTTCAAATCAAGGTATCCGACATTCGCCAGATCCTTGACCAAAGCCTGAATATTTGCTTTTTGCTCGGCATTTGTCGTGACAACGGACGGGAGAAACTCCTCATCCTTGAAAATGCCGTTCGTTTGAACATAGCCCGGTGCCTGATTCTTGCGCTTTTCGTATTCCGCCAGATGGTCTTTTGCCTTGATTCCGAGAAGCTGCTCGATTTTTGGCGTAATGTCGTACTTTGAAGACTTGTCTTTCGTAAAATAATAAAGAATGTTCAAATAAGCGAAATAGGCCAGGACGAGAAAGGCCAGAATATAAAGAAATCCGCGCAGATAAAAGCCGTTCGCAAAGAAACGGTAAGCAACGTATAATAGGTAGAAATTGCCCACAGTTCCCAAAGCCGTGTAAACTTGACTCTTCAGCTTGGCGTTCATGCTGAAATATCCGATATAGCTGTTGATCATTCCAAGAATGCTGAACATCGTTTATTCACCCCCCTCATCGTCTTGGTTGTCTGTCGAAGACGAGCTTGACGAAGACGAGCTCGAGCTGCTGCTTGATGAAGACGAGGAGCTTGAGCTTTCTTTTTCCGTCTCTGAACTTGAGCTTTCCTGGTTTGAAACCGTGCTTTCCTGCGTCGTGCTTTCGGCAGAACTTTGCTGTTCTGACGAAGAAGAACTTTCATCTCTTCGATCCGGCTCATGTCTGCTTTCCGACGATTGTGAGACGCTTTCGACGCTGGAAGATGAACTTGAGACCGTTGAAACGCGCGCACGCCCTTCTGACGTATGCGTAACCTCGTTGACTGCCACGTTTGTTGCGCCGAGCGCCAGCACGATTGACATGATTGCAAACGGCGTCAACAATGGCGGTGTTCGTTTTGCCATTTTGTTACCCTCATTTCTAGTTTGTTTCCATTTACCTATCCTACTACAATTCCCGGCTAATCAAACTTAAAGTTTATTAAAAATTGCGTTCCGTCCCGGCACACTCGGAACACAGTCCCGTCAATTCGAAACGATGATCCTCGATCACGCAGCCCGGCAGTTGTTTTTGAAAATCGAGCGGACATATCTTGATTTCCTGAACGCGTCCGCATTTGCGACAAACGAAGTGGTGATGATGCATCTGATTGAAATCGCATTGATATTTTACACAGGTTCCGTTGGGGCGGCTTTTTGTTTCAAGAATGCCGATTTCGGCAAATTCGCGAATATTGCGATAGACCGTATCATGACTGATGCCGGGAAACAATTCGCGCATATGCTCGTCGATTTTCGTGACGTTGACGTAATTTTCGCGAAATCCACTCAAGTATTCCAACATGGTTCTTCTTTGCTTCGTAATTTTGTAATTGTGGCTTTTAAGCAATTGAAGAGCTTGATTGATCATGCTTTTTCCTCCATTTTGACAATGTCCGGCCGTATTCTGCCGTTTTGATTAAATCGTAATAATTACTAATTATTATAATTCATCTGACCTGACAAGTAAATCAGCTTGCTCAAAATTTCCGCATCGAAGCAGACGACTTCAAAATCTTGTCCAAATCCGCAAAAATCAGCAAGTTGTTTAGATTCCCAGCATTTGTAGCAGAGTCTGGATTTTGACCTTGGTTTCTTCCCAGTCATCGTTTTCGATGACATGCACATGCTTAACAAGCTTGTTGGGCAAGTGCTTGTCGCGTTTTGCCTCCTGAGACGCAAGCCTGCGCCGTATTTTGTCAGCATCGTCTCCGCGTTGCTCCATGCGTTCTCTTTGAACTTTTTCATCGGTCACGCAAAGATAGACGACCTCCGTTTTTTCGGGTATCCGTTCCAGGTACGTTTCTGCACCCTTTGTATCAAGAACGATCGTCGCAACCGGAGCCTTTTGCCAGGCGCGTTCCAAACTTTCATAAGACGATCCGTACAGATTGCCGTCATATTCGACATATTCCAAATAGTGATTTTTAAAAAAAGTTTCACGCGTTTCAAACCAGTAGTCGATTCCGTCGTGCTCGCCCTTCCGTTTTGGCCTGGTCGTATGCGTCAAAACCGGTTCGATTGCAAAATTTTCCGTCAGATATTTGCGGACGGTCGTTTTGCCGCTGCCCGGAGCACCGCATAAAACAATTACTTTGTTCTCCATTGTTTTTCCTCCAAATATGTCAACAAGCATATTGTTTGCATAAAAGGCGCTTACATAGTATACTTGTCTCATTAGGTTGTAAACGAATTCATATTTTTTGATTCACTTCCTAATCTAATTTTACTATGAAATGGAGGGCAAAGTTATGAAGTTTGGTCAATTTTCAAAAACCAACTATTCAATTTCTTTAGACATGAAAAGTCAACTCTTTATTGCCCGCTCAAATGATAACCCTAAATTTGAAGCATCCGGCATTACAATCCAAGATGCACTTTTTGCACTGTCTAAAATCGATAAAAACGTCAAATTCTGACAACTTCTGAAGCAGGAGGATTTTTCCCGGAAATTCCGGGAAGAATCCTCTTTTTTGCTGTCAAATGCAGAGGCCAATGTTCCAAGGTCGTTCGTAAATGAAAAATGCAGAGGCAAGCGGCAACTATTTTTGAGTCCGGGCACTGCATTTTCCTGACTCGCAGGATCAAATCGGGCGATTCCCAAGATTCTAAGGACCTTTTCATTCCCCGATTCTCTTCCACAATATCTTGCTAAAGAGATTACAATTTGGGTATAATGACCATATATAATTTATTTTATAGTTGGTCGTTTTTTGAATTTTGGCAGGAAGGAAGAATGAATCTATGTCATATTTAGGGACACTCAGTCTCGTTTTAATCACCACAGCATTGGCCGGCCACTTCAGCCGCAGGGTCGGCATGCCGGCCGTCATCGGCGAACTGCTCGTCGGCATCGTCCTGGGGCCTGCCGTCCTGGGTTTGGTCACCAACAATTCTTTCGTTCATACCTTCTCTGAAATTGGCGTGATCATTTTAATGTTTATCGCCGGACTTGAAAGTGATTTGGAACTGCTCAAAAAATATTTAAAGCCTGCATTTTCCGTTGCGGTCTGCGGCGTCATCGTTCCCGTCGGCTTGGTCTTCCTGTTTGGAAAGCTCTTTTCCTTTTCAAATGAACAGGCCATCTTTTTGGGCGTGACGTTTGCTGCGACTTCAGTCTCAATTTCAGTTGAGGTTCTTAAAGAATTGCATTTCCTCGACTCTAAGGAAGGTACTACCATTCTTGGAGCGGCCGTCATCGATGATATTTTGGCCGTCCTGATTTTAAGCGTGCTCGTCAGCATCTTCAGCGACGTTGCAGCTAAATCGGGCGGGCACGTCCAGTCGAACATCGGGCTCTCGTTAGTGCTTCAGGCACTGTATTTTGCAGGGATCTATCTGTTGTTCAAATACATTGCTCCGTTCCTCATGGGCATCGCAGAAAAACTCTCGCTTCCGTCTTCGGTTGTCCTGATGTCCGTCTTTATCTGCATGGGCATGTCCTATCTTGCAGAAGAAGTCGGCTTGAGCAACGTTGTCGGCGCATTCTTTGCCGGCGTTGCGGTTGCACAGACGCCCTGCAAAAAAGAAATCGACTCGAACATCGAACCGATCGGATATGCGGTGTTCATCCCGATGTTCTTCGTCAGCATCGGACTCAACATGACGTTTGACGGTTTCTTTAAAGATCTGATTTTCATTATCCCGCTGACGATTTTGGCATTGCTGACCAAGTGGATCGGTTGCGGCTTTGGCGCAAAAATCCTTGGCATGAGCATGCGTTCCGCAGACATCATCGGTGCCGGAATGGTTTCTCGCGGTGAAATGGCTCTGATCATCGCCCAAGTCGGATACGAGGCAAAATTGCTTTCGAGCGACTTCTACTCCGGCGTGATCATCGTCATCATTCTGACCACGGTGATTGCTCCGTTCATGCTGAAGCATTCAGTCATGGCACAAAAGAAGGCTCTTAAAGAAAAGGAAGCTTAGTCAAAACAAGCGCTCTGCGTTAATAAGATGCGGGGCGCTTTTTTGATTGTCTGATTGCACAATGAGACAAGTAGTGTCAGCCCTCGATTACGGGCAAAATGGTGATTTTTGGGATTTGCCCGTAAAAGGCAGTCCCCGGTTACGGGCAAAATGGCTTTTTTTGAAATCTGCCCGTGAAATGCAGTCCCCGATTACGGGCAAAATGCCGTTTTTTGGGATTTGCCCGTAAAAGACGGTTTCGGTTACGGGCAAAATGGCGATTTTTGAAATCTGCCCGTAAAAGGCGGTCTTCGGTTACGGGCAAAATGGTGATTTCTGGGATTTGCCCGTAAAATGCATCCCTCGGTTACGGGCAAAATGCCGTTTTCTAGGATTTGCCCGTAAAATGCAGTCCCCGGTTACGGGCAAAATGCCGTTTTTTGAAATCTGCCCGTAAAAGGCAGCCCTCGACTCCTTTTGCCGTTTCCATCATAACAGGGCATGCGCAAAAACCCGGATGACTTGCAATTGATTGCAAATCATCCGGGTTTTTAACATAGTTTTTTTCAGAGCATCTTATCTTATTTCAAATCATCATGAAGCCAGCTTGCTGTGCTTGATGCCGTATCCGAAGTAGATTACCATCCCGATCGCAAACCAGATGCCGGATGCGATCCATGTTTCTGCAGAAAGCTGCAGAAGCATCACGACGCAAAGAACTGCGGACAAAATCGGAAGCACGGGATAAAACGGTACCTTGAAACCATCGTTTTGCAAATCCTGACGGCGTCGAAGCGGGATGATGCCGAGCGAAACGAACGTAAATGCCAACAGCGTGCCGATGTTGACCAGATTGGTCAACTGATCCAACGAAACGAATCCGCCCATCAAGGCAATAATGATCGTTACCGTAGCCATGCTGTGTTCCGGCGTTTTGGTCTTCTCGTTGATCTGGCCGAGAAACTTCGGAAGCAGTCCATCGCGCCCGATCGAGTAGATCAGCCTTGAAGAACTGAAAATCATCGAAACCATCATCGTAAACATCCCGGCCAAAGCACCAACAGAAAGAACACCGGCAAACCAGTTTTGGTTGACGGCATGAAGCGCAAAAGCAACGGGATCCGCCACGTCAAGTTTCTTGTAAGAAACCATTCCCGTCAGAACAACCGAAACGAGCATATAGAGCACGGTGCAGATCATCAGCGTGCCGATAATCCCGCGCGGCATGTTGCGCGACGGATTTTTAACTTCGGCTGCCGATGCGGCAACAGCATCAAAACCAAGATAGGCGAAAAAGACTTGAGCCGCTCCGGCCATTACGCCGCCAAAGCCGAACGGCATGAACGGATGCCAGTTTGACGGCTTGACGTAAAAACATCCGACTGCAATGAACGCAATGATGATCGTAACTTTGACGAAAACCATAATGCTGTTGACCGTCATTGAAGTTCTGACGCCTCGCGACAAAATCAGAGAAATGAACAAGACGATCAAAATCGCAATCAAGTTGACATAGGTCCCCTTTGAGGGATCAAACGGACCGCTGATTGCCTTTGGAAGATTGATTCCGAATCCTTCGAGCAATGATCTCATATATGCAGAAAATCCAGTAGAGGTTGCCGCGACGGCGAGCATATATTCCAAGATCAAGGCCCATCCCAAAAACCAACCGACAATCTCGCCGAAAACGACGTTCCCAAAAGAATATGCAGAACCCGCAACCGGCAGAGCCGAAGAAAATTCAGCGTAGCACATGGCCGCAAGCGAACAAACCACTGCAGCGACGACAAAAGATAAAATGATTGCAGGACCGCTGTGCATGGCTGCAACCGTTCCGGGAAGAATAAAAATCCCGGTCCCGATTACGATGCCGATTCCCATTGCGATCAAATCAAAAGCTCCAAGCTGCTTGGAGAACTTTTTGTCCGAGTCAAGGTAACGTGCCAGGCTCTCTTTTCTAAAAACTCTCTCTTTAAAATTCATAAAAGGGCCTCCTGATAAAAATTATTTCATCTACAAATAATACTTAATTCAGGATTAGATGTCAATTAGAAAACCTTGGCCCGAATCCCCTTTCACTCCGTTTAAGCCTTGATACGTCAACGTTTAAAAATGAGAAAAATTTTCTTTTCTCGTCTAATAATTGAAAAAGCAGACTATTTTCTGATCCAGGCATCTCTCAGGATGCAGGTCGACCCGTAGGGAACAAAGCCGACGCACCGCAGATTCGGATTAAGCAGGTACCCGTTTGCCTGCTGAAAAAGCGGAGCGACGAACGCATCCTTTTCGACCAGATCTTTTTCGGCCGCAATGATGAACCCCCTTCTCTTGCCGAAGTCTCCTCCGCACGCGTTGGCTTTTTCAAGGTTGTTTCGATAATCGGGATTGTGGTGATCTTCTCTGAGATGTTCCATCCCGCCGTTGACGATAAACGCTAACGGATCGACATAGCTTGGCTGCCATGATAGATAAAACATGTCGTAATCGTAATCGAATGCCTGTTCCATTTTTTCGTTCAACTCAACCATTTTAATCTTGATCTGCAATCCAGGCAGAGTCGTTTCAAGATCTTTCTTGATTTTTCCCGAAATGTCAGAGTACCGACTGTTTTCAGTGAACATCAGCGTCAAAGTGACTTGATTTCTCCCGGTTTCCTTTTGGGCCTGCTTCCACTCGTTTTGGGCCTTCTTTTTGTCTAAACCAACGATGTTTCCGGCATCTTCCCTGTAATCCACGTCATTTTCAGGACTGTACGAATAATTGGCGGGAACAATGCCGTAAAGAGCCTTTGCATGAAACGTTTTTGAAGCCGCAATCTTCTTGCGATCGATCGCGTAAGTCACGGCGCGCCTGAAATGAACGTTTCCCGTTACCTGTCGGTTCTGATTGAAGCGGATCATCGAAACTTCAGGTATCAGACGCTTGTGGAAGCCTTTTTTGGAAGCGAGCTTTTCGTCATAAGAGCAACCGATGCGAACATAGTCGCATTTTCCCTTGAAGAAATCTTTCTGAGCGCTGGGCTGATCTCTTTCAACGACGTACTTGATTCGCTTGAGCTTGACGTCTTTTTTGCCCCAATAGTTCTTGTTTTTGACCAGTTCCCATTTTTTGCTGCCCTGTTCCAGTCCCACAACGGAAAACGGTCCGTTAAATACGGTGCTTGCGGACGTTTTCCCGTATTCATCGCCGTACTTTTCGGCAACTGCATGATTTTGCGGAAACATCGCCGTGCTTGCGAAAATTTCCTTATAATAAGGGGTGTTTCCTATGAGTTCGACTCTCAGGGTATGGTCGTCAAGTGCCTGCACGCCAAGGCTTTCCATATCTTTTTGGCCATCATGAATCTCCTCTGCATTTTTCAAAATCAAAAGATTCGTCCAATTCGACGCGCTCTCATTAAGCAAAAGCAGCTTCTTCCAGGCATAGACATAATCTTGTGCCACCACCGGATCGCCGTTTGACCACTTGGCATCTTTTCTTAGTCTGTAGACGTGGATCCTCCCGCCATCTTCTGTTTTCTCGCTTTCTGCTCCGGCCAGGACCAGGTGACCTTCTTTATCATAGCGATACAATCCTTCAAAAACGTTTTGATTGATCTGAATGCTGTTTTGATCAATGCCTTTGACGGTGTCGAGCATTTTGACCATACCTCTTATCCTCATGGATGCCTCTTGTTTGACAGGCTTTTCATGCGATTTTTTTGTCTGATGGCTCGAACATCCGACAGACAAGATGCTGCTGACAAGACTTATAGCAATCACAAAAATTTTTCGTGCTTTCATAAAACGTCCCCCCGCTGTCGTTAAAGCGTTTTCTTCATCCGTTATGCTAATACATATGTAATTTTAGACCACTTTTCTTTTCAGTTCAATCAATATTGAAAACATTTCTCTATCTGCAATCTGTGCTTATGCTTGTCGCAATAGTCATAATTTGCCGAGCGTAAAACAGGCTCATGGGTTATAATCAAGTTAGATTATTTTAATTTTGGAGGCCCTCATGAAAATCAATCAATTCGCACACACCCCGGCAACTTTTGAAACAAAACTTGAAGAACTGTCCAAACTGCGCTTCATCAAAGCTGGCGCACAACAGGAAGATCTGAACCTGCTTTGGAAAAATCTTCTTTTGAAATGCTTTCCGCAAGCCAAATGCCTGGCTCAAAAGCATGAAAAATTAGCTTCTCTGGCTGCTACCAAGACCGAATCCGTCCCGGAATTCATCGAAAAAAAGACTGTCGATCTGACCGTCTTCTACGCTGTTGCCATGCAGCTTTTGCAATTTGAGCCCGACACTGAATTTGACATCGACAATCCGCTCAAATCAATGGACGAGCTTGGCGTTTTTCACGCAGACAAGCTTGAAGATTCAACCGACCTGATCAGTGCCTTCTACGACCTTTTGGCAACTCACGTCAAAAACGGCCAGACGCTGCTCGATCATCTCGGAAATCTTGGCTTCTTCGTTGATTTCTATGACCTGCCCGTTTCCGAAAAGCCGGTCTTCTTCAACGGTAAGGCCCAGCCCGTCTTTGACACGACCAAACTGATTTTCGAAGTCGTCTACGTCGAATCCGATCTCGATACGGATCATGACGGCAAAGCCGATTTGCTCAAGGCAGAAATCATCCGTCCAAAAGACACGGAAGAAGGGCTCAAAGTTCCCGCGCTTTATACGGCCAGTCCCTACAATCAAGGAACAAACGATGCCACGGTCGAGGCCATGACGCATGACGTCAACGTCAAGCTGACGCGCAAAACGCCCGATTCCTTGACTTATGACGAGATCAAATACACGGCAAAACCAAAAACAGAGGTCAAAAAACAAACCGGCAACGGCACCGTCAAGTCGGCCAACGAGACTTTTCCGCGCGAATTTTCATATACGTTAAACGACTACATGCTGGCACGCGGATTTGCCGCCGTCTATGCGGCCGGCATCGGCACGATGGACTCCGACGGCTTCAGGACGTGCGGCTCCAAAGAAGAAACCGAATCAACGACTGCAATCATCGAATGGCTTGCCGGCAACAGGAAGGCTTTCATCGATAAAACGAGCGGCATCGAGATCAAAGCATGGTGGTGCAACAAGCACGTCGCAATGACCGGCAAATCATACCTCGGAACGCTCGCCACTGCTGCTGCAACCACCGGTGTCGAAGGGCTGTCGACGATCATCTCGGAAGCTGCGATTTCAAATTGGTACGACTACTACAGAGACGGTGGTCTGGTCGTTGCTCCGGGCGGTTTTCCCGGTGAAGACGCCGACGTTTTGGCAGAAGACTGCTTCAGTCGCCGCAAGCAATCCGGCGATTTCCTGCACGTCAAAAAAGATTGGGAGAACCATCTCGCAAAAATCACGCGCGATCAAGATCGGACAACCGGCAGCTACAACACGTTTTGGGATGCAAGAAACTACTTGAAAGACGTTCAAAACATCAAGTGCGACGTCGTGATGGTCCACGGTCTGAACGACTGGAACGTCAAACCAAGAAACGTCTACAATCTTTACAACGCATTGCAAAAGCTTCCGGTCGTTTCAAAACTTGTTTTGCATCAAGGGCAGCACATCTACGTCAACAACTTTCAGTCGCTTGATTTCACGGACATGATGAACCTGTGGCTTTCCCACAAGCTCTATGGCTTGGAAAACGGTGCAGAAAAGCTTTTGCCAAACGTTTTGGTCCAAGACAACGTCAAAGAAAGCACTTGGCATGCCAAGGATTCGTGGATCGATGAGGATGCGGACGAAGTTGTCTTGAAGGCAACGCCTTGCGGCAAGCTCAAACCGTTATCCGCTGAAAAATGCAGTGCTGACGGCCACGACGGCAATTGTCATGAAAAGGAACTGCAATTCAAAGACACCCTTGATCAAAAAGATTTCGAAGCATACGTCAGCGACATTGAAAAATGGGAACACGATCTGGCTTCCGAAAAGACGCCGCTTGATTCGAACCGCATCGTGTGGAAGAGCACTGCATTTGACAAGGACATCGTTCTTGAAGGAGCACCAAAAGTTTCCTTAAGGGTCAAAAGTTCGCGCGACTACGGCATGCTGAGCTTCATGCTCATCGACTATGGCAAGGACAAGCGTTTGGGCGCAGTTCCGACCACGCTTGCTCGCAAAGCCATCGACTGCGGCTTCCATTGGCGCACTGACGACCTGATGGAATTCAAGCTGGCAAAAGCAACGCCGTTCAAGCTGATTACGAAAGGCCACCTGAATCTTCAGAATCGAACGAACCTGTGGCATGCGGACGATCTTTCGGCCGACGAATACGTTGACATTGACGTCGTTTTGCAGCCGATGCTTCACAGAATCAAGGCCGGACATCAGTTGGGCCTGATCGTTTATTCGACCGACATGGGGATGACCGTTCGCGGAAACGAAGATATCCGTTATACGTTGGACGGAACGAAAACCCGTCTGACGATGAACGTCAAAAATTTGAACTAACATACGACAGAGGCTGAAAAGAAACGATGCCTCAAATTAAAAAACCGGATGATTTGCAATCAATTGCAACTCTGATCCGGTTTTTTTAGTATGCATGACGCTTTCAATAATGGAAATAGCCAAAAAGAGTCTGGCGGCAAATTCACAGGCTGATTTATCAGGCACTGCATTTGGAAAAAGCTCTGCCGATTACGGACACATCGATGAAAATGGGTCCTCTGTCCGTAAATGGCCTGCTCGAAAAATGGTGATTACGGACAAAATGGGTAAAAATGGCCGTTTGTCCGTAAAAATTCAGGCGTTTCGGACCCGGTTTTACGGACAAATGCTCCGAAAAGAGTCTTTTGTCCGTAAATCCTCATCATAATGGGCAAAAATTTACGGACAAATCACCGGAAAATGCCGGTTTGTCCGTAAAATGCGTTTTGCTTACGGACAAATCATCAAAAAAGGAAGCTTTGTCCGTAAATTTGAGTGAGATCTTGGATAAATCAGTTGAGCAGCACTGCATTTAAAAATGCCGAACAAATTCAGCCGCAAATCGACCGCCTTTGTTCGGCATTTCATTTAATTCAAGGAAGAAACGGGACTTTTTCCCAAGCCTCTTCCTTTTAAATAGATCGTATAAATTGCAAACCGAGAGCACGGTTCATAGCAAGGATAAGTTGCATCAAACGTAATTGGCTAATCCGGCCCTCAATTCAAATAACGATGCGCACTGAATGATTGTCTTGCAATCATTCCCCGAATCGCGCATCTCCCCCTTGAGAATCGCAAATACCCTGCGATTCCAAGCTGAAACAAACACATACCAAATAATTGCTGTTCAGGGTACGTTCGAAAATGCGAAAATCATACAATAATCTCAGAAGATACGTACCCTGACAATTAACGAAACATCGTGATCAACTCAATTTTAGTTTTGCGCAAAGATTTGTTGTTCTTCAATCAGCTTATATGATTTCAAAGCTGCTGAATCAAGGTCTTCCTTGTGCATATCTACTGCCGTGATTTGGCTGTTGTCATAAGTCTTATAGTAGTAGATTCCGCGATCGACGTTGCAGCATGAAGAATAAATCGTGAATTCAAATTTGCCGTTGCCAACGTCGCAGCATCCCTTCTGTTGTTCAACGGAACCAAGAATGTGGAAGAATTGACTGACGCTCGTGTTTTCATCAGCCATCTTCGGTGCGTTGAGCTTCGTGAACGTTGCTTTAACGAAACGCGAGTTGGATGAAAGATCTCCCGGCAGGCCCATGCTGCCCATTCCGCGAGTATATTCATCGAGTTCAAGGCCATCTGCAAACGTTGATGCGACCGGTTTTGGAGAAACGCGGCGATAGTTGTTCAACGTAAACATCTGGAATGGAAATTCAGGGTTGTTCGTCATTACGCCGACCGGGTTGTCATAGACGTTAAGTCCCGCCTTCGTCTGTTCAACCGTAATCGACTCATTCTTATCGGAAATCATCCAGTGCAATGGACTCGGCGGGAATTGTTCACTGAATTCAACGTTCGTAATATTGATTTTTGCAAGCAATTTGCGGACGTCAGCAACAGTCTCGCATTGTCCGAGAATCCAAGGAATGAATTCAAAGGATGCGACATTGTCGACATCTTCTGCAGGTTCTTTGTAATCTGCATTTCCCGGGAAATTCAACCCTGCCATACTCAAGCCTTTTTCGTTCGTTGCATCATAATAAAGCGGATAATCAGCAACCACCGTTGCCATCCCGATGATGGCAAAATGTTCGTTCATATCATGTACTTGACGAAACTTTAACGGAAATTTGCGTGGCGTAACCGTCACGGACTCATTGTAGGAAAGCTCCAAATCAAGATTGCGACCAAAATAGTGATCTTTGCCAGTATACGTTGCTGCTGTACACATAATAAACACCTCCTAGCTGTTTATCTAGTATTCTAACACAGAAAATTGATGAATATTGACATTTTTTAGCGTCTTGAGTGAAGAATTATAGACAGCTTTTTGAAGATGAAAATAATCTAAATGATAAGATATGCCTTATTAAAAATAATATAGTCCGAAAAATCAGTCGCAAGACAATTACAATCGGTTTTACCGATGACAATCATGCAAAATTTGACGCTGATTCTAAGAAAGAGTGTTAAAATTAATGTATCACATTAGAAATCAGGTGTTATCATGCGTGAAGGAACGACAATTCTTACTTTGGACAACGGCTACCATTTATGGACCCACACTGACAACGTCGGCGGAAAAATCCGCTTACTTTGCCTTCACGGGGGACCAGGCGGCAACCACGAATATTATGAAAATTTTGCTGAAAAATTAAAAGACATCGACGTTCAGGTTACAATGTACGACCAGCTCGGCTCATGGTATTCTGATCAGCCGGATTTCACCAAGCAGGAAAACGTTGATAAATTTTTAAAAATGGACTATTTTGTCGATGAAATTGAAGAGGTTCGCCAAAAACTCGGCATCGACGATTTTTATCTCATCGGTCAGTCATGGGGCGGAGCAATTACCCAAGAATATGCTTTGAAATATCCGAAACACCTCAAGGGCATCATCATTTCCAGCATGACCGACAACATTGCCGAATATATCGTCAACATCAACAAGATTCGCGAACACGAATATTCAAAAGAAGATCTTGACTTCATGAAAGAATGCGAAAATTCCGGCGACTATGACAACGAACGCTACCAAAAGCTGATCGACAAACTGAACTGCGGCTACGTCGATCGCAAGCAGCCGCCTGCAATCAGCCATTTGACAAGCACCGTCGCAACTTCCGTCTACAATTACTTCCAAGGCGACAACGAATTCGTCATCACCGGTGCCTTGGATGGTTGGGACATCAGAAACAAGATCAAAAACATTTCCGTGCCGACGCTCATCACTTACGGCGAACACGAAACGATGCCGCTTGAAACAGGAAGGCGCATGGCAGCAACCATCCCGCACGCCCGTTTCGCAACGACTCCGAACGGCGGCCATCACCACATGATTGACAATGCCCCCGTGTATTTTGCACACTTGAAGGAATTCTTGCTGGACGTTGAGAACGGAACTTTTTAACCCGATTCATATTAAAAAGTCCTGTTTCCCGTGTGAATTAAACGAAATGCCTAACGAAGGCGATCGTTTTGCAACTGAATTCGTAAGGCATTTCTTTAATTTTCCGCGTGTGAAAAAGCTACCTTTTTTAAAGCAACGCTGATCAACCAATTTAGCCAAAATTTCATCCAGATTTACGGACAAAGGACCATTTTTTGTTGGTTTGTCCGTAAGCAAAACGCATTTTACGGACAAACCCGCTTTTTTCAGCGATTTGTCCGTAAATTTTTGACCATTATGATGAGAATTTACGGACAAAGCCGGATTTTTGGAGCATTTGTCCGTAAAACCAAGGTCGAAACGGCTTAAATCTTACGGACAAACAGCCATTTTTGACCATTTTGTCCGTAATCGCCATTTTTCGGGCAGGCCGTTTACGGACATCATGCCCATTTTCAGCGATTTGTCCGTAAATAACAGAGAGTGCACCAAATGCAGACCAAAAAAGAAGCTGTTCTCCAAAAACAGCTTCTTTTTACTTGCGATCAAGCAACGTATAGGCATGATCACCATTATACGGGTGTCTGTTGCAGGAAAACTCAAGCGGACGTCCGTCTTCCAAATACACGACCTGGATCACTTGCAGAATCGGATCGCCTTTTTCAGATTCCAAATAGTCGATGTCTTCTTGCATTGTTTTTTCTGCTGAAATACGTCTAAAAGCGCTCCCAATTTTGAAGCCGAATTCTTTTTGCAAAAACGAATAAACGGAATGCCTCAAAACGTCTTCGGTCAAATTAGGAACCATTCTGATCGGCATGAACGTGTGCTCAAACACATAAGGTTTGTCGTCGCAAAGGCGCAGACGCTTGATTTCATAAACCGGATCGCTTGCCTTGATTCCCAAGCGTTCCTGAATCTCTTCATCCGGAAAAGTCACGTTAAACGAAATGACTTTGCTCTTAACGCGATCGGCTCCAAGCTGATGCGTCAAACCTTCATACTCGTTTACCGGCAAAGCGTCACGCTGCGCAAGCGCGTTTTTTCTGACGTAGGTACCGGCACCTCTTCTGGAATAGATAAAACCTTCCTTAGCCAACATGTCAAGCGACTTTTTGACGGTCATTCGGCTTGTCTTGAATTCTTCCGCTAAAGAATTCTGGTCAGGAATAAGACTTCCGACAGGATACGTTCCATCCAAAATTCTCGACTTGATCGTTTCGAAAATTTGCCTGTATTTCAATTCAGCCATACAGCTCGCCTCACTTTTTGTATTTACAAATATTATAACATAGAATTACATATCAAGATTATGTTAATTTATAATTAATCAACTTAATTTCGATATACTGTTAGCTCAAAAAGCGTTACTTTTATCCTCAAACAAAAAGGGGCTGAGAAAAAACGATGCCCTAAATTGAAAAAACGGATGATTTGCAATCAATTGCAAATCATCCGTTTTTTTCATATTCATAACAATCGCCTGCTATGGCGGAAATAACTCAAAAGATTTTGGCGGCAAATTTGACTGAGAGCTTGGCGTGCTGATTTATCAGTCGCAACCCGACCGCCTTCGTTCGGCTTTTCGTTTAACTCAAGCAAGAACCGGGACCTTTTTCGCACATTGCTGATTGATTATTTGTCTGCTTCGATTGCCAAAAGCAAGCATCCCGTAATGCCGGCATCATCGCCCAGTTCAACGTGAACGATGTAGTCGTCAAGATCCGGAGTCTTAACGTAGCCGTTCATTTGTTCCTTGAACGATTTGCGAATCATCGGAAAGAGTTGTTCCTGCTTGGAAACGCCACCGCCAAAGATAATTTTTTCAGGAGAAAGAACGAGCGTATATGTCATGCAGGCTTGAGCAAGGTAGTATGCTTCGATTTCCCAATCCTTGTCATCTTTTGGAATATCATATGCTTTGACGCCGTGATGACGAGCCTCAACGGCAGGACCGGCACACAATCCTTCAAGACAGTCATGATGGAACGGACACTTGCCTTCATACTTGTCTTCTGGATGACGACGCAAAAGCATATGTCCCATTTCCGGATGACCATAGCCTTCAAGCAATTGACCGTTGATGACGCCGCCGCCACCGACACCCGTTCCGACCGTCAGATAAACGCAGCTTTCCTTGCCGCGTGCGGCACCGCGCTTGAGTTCGCCGTAAGCAGCAACGTTAACGTCAGTCGTCCAGACATAAGGAATATCGTAATGTCTCTTCATATCGCCAAGGAAGTCGTAGTTTGCCCAACCTTGCTTTGGCGTCGTCGTAATGTAGCCGTATGTTTCAGACTTCCTGTTGACATCGATCGGTCCAAATGATCCGATTCCCATTGCGCAAACCGGATTTTCATCAAAGAACTTGAAAACCTCGGCCATCGTTTCTTCAGGTACGGTCGTAGGAATCTTGACTCTCTTCAAGATATTCATGTTTCCATCACTGACAGCGCATACAAATTTTGTGCCACCGGCTTCTATTGCTCCATAAATCTTTGACATATATGTTTTCCTCCTAATACAGGTAATCGTTTTTAAAATTTGAAAAGAAACCTAAAAAAATTTTATATTTCCATGTCAATCGTTTAACATAAAACAGCTCTGCATTTATCTTGTTACCCTTTACAAATACAGTATTACACTATTCCATTATATGCTTATCGATTATCAGAAAGCAACATTTTTTTGTGCATATTTGCTCCAATTTCAAGACTTCTGCTATACTGAATGAGGAAATTATTTTAACAAAAGAGGAATTTAAATGAAAATCAAGCGTATCGATCACATCGTGCTTCCAGTTTCCGATCTTGAAGCAGCCGCTCGCTTTTATCACGAGACTTTTGACATGCCGCTGATCAGCGATCAATCAGACGATTCCGTGCGCACTTTGCGCTGCGGTCACCAGCTGATTCGTCTCGTCGAAACTTCTGAATTGAAAGCCCGCAAGCAAAAAGCAGCCAGCATTTGCCCCGGAGCATGCGATCTTTGCATCGTTTCCGGAGACAAAATGAAAGACATCATCAACCATCTCAGGAGCTATTTCGTTGAAATTATCGAAGGACCGGTTGAACGTTACGGTTCTGAAGGCAAGATGGAATCAATCTACATTCATGACCTTGATTCGAATCTAATCGAAATCTCGGTCTATGAGAACAAATAATCAAAAAGCGGCCGGGAAAAAGTCCCGTTTCTATGAAAAGCCGAACGAAGGCGGTCGGGTTGCGACTGACTTTGTCCGGTATTTTTTCTTATAGGTGAATTTTTTTCCAAATGCCGTGCTGTGCAGCGCCGGCTCACTCAATACGCCAAGACTGGCTTACGGGCAAAATGCCGTTTTCTGGGATTTGCCCGTAAAAGGCAGCACCAGCTTACGGGCAAAACGGCGATTCTTGAAATCTGCCCGTAAAAGTCAGCGCCCGCTTACGGGCAAAACGGCGATTTCTGGGATTTGCCCGTAAAAGGCAGCACCCGCTTACGGGCAAAATGCCGTTTTCTGGGATTTGCCCGTAAAAGGCAGCACCAGCTTACGGGCAAAACGGCGATTCTTGAAATCTGCCCGTAAAAGTCAGCGCCCGCTTACGGGCAAAACGGCGATTTCTGGGATTTGCCCGTAAAAGGCAGCACCCGCTTACGGGCAAAACAGCGATTTTTGAAATCTGCCCGTAAAAGGCAGCACACGCTTACGGGCAAAATGCCGTTTTCTGGGATTTGCCCGTAAAAGGCAGCCCTCCGTTACATACAACGTCCTTTTTTGGCCGTTTTGATACGTTACATATAAATGAAAACAGATTTTTCTGCTTGTTTCCATCATGGAAGGCAATCGTCCCGCATGCAAAAAAAACGGATGATTTGCAATCAATTGCAAATCATCCGGCTTTTTAATTTGAGGCAGAGTTTTTCCAAAGCCTCGCCTGCTTCTTATTTCAGACTAGTCTTCAGCAGCAAAAACAACTTTTTCTTCAGTGTCGACATACTCAGCCTTGACCGGATCGACATAGAGCTGAATGCCCTTGTTTTCAAAAAGCTGCAGCTCGCTGATTTCCTGCATGGCCTGCCTGATCGTTGCTTCATCGAGCTCCTCTGCAACGTACTTAAGCTGAATGGTACTTGTGCTGTGCGAACCGGAACGAAATGTCAGTTTCAATGTCTTCATATCTTAATTCCCCCCTGCTTACTTACTTGGCGATTTCATCAACAACCGTCACCGTTGTTGATGATACGGTATCTCCCGTCAACTTTTCGACAATTTGCGCGAACTGGCCGATTTTCGTTTCATCTGCATTTTCCACAACGTTGTTGAATGAACGGTTGCGTGCCGTTTCACTTGCGTCCTTTGAAGCAACCTTGATGCTTGTCTTCTTCCATGTTTTAGCCATTTTTCATGACCCCCTTTTTTATTTCGTAAGATCTTACACTGATAATAACGGAATTTCCCGCCTGATTTGAACGGATTTGCTATAATTTTCTGGGAGGCATTATTTTGAAGAAACTACTAATATTCGCAGCGGCTCTGATTCTTGCGGGATGCAGCAGACAGGAAAGTCAGCATCCTCAGAAGCGTGCTGTTTCACATCAGCCGGATGCGGCTGAAACAAGGCTCAGGAAAATGTCGGAGGATGACCGGATCAGACAGATGTTCGTGGTCCGGCCGCAAAACGCTGATGCGGCAAAAACCGGCGGCATCATCCTGTTCGCACAGGACATGTCGGACCCGAAGAAACTGATCTCTTCCCTGCAAAATGCAGCGCCCACTCCGCTGCTCGTCGGTGTGGACCAGGAAGGGGGCACTGTCTCCCGTCTGAGCGCAAACCCATCCCTCACAAACAACAGACAGTTTCCGTCACCACAGGAGTCCTTCGCAAAGGGCGGCATCAAGGGCGCAGTGAATGAAGCCGATCAGACAGCTCAGATACTTCATTCACTCGGATTCAACTGGAACCTGGCTCCCGTTGCAGATGTCAGCCAGAACATGGAAAGCTTCATCTATCCGCGAACGCTCGGGCAGGACACAAAAACCACCGCCGGGTACATCAGGCAGGTCGTTCCCGCCATACAGCAGCAAGGTGTCGCTGCATGCCTGAAACACTTCCCAGGATACGGTGCCGCAGGAGATACCCACACTGGATTTGCCAGTGAGGATGAAGCCTGTCTGGAACCGTTCGAAGCAGGAATCAGAAGCGGTGCTGACACGATTCTTGTTGCCCATGTCGTCGTCAGAAGCATCGATGCCGACCTGCCGGCTTCGCTTTCACCGAAGATTCATGCCCTGCTGAGAAGAAAACTCGGCTTCAAGGGCGTAATCGTCACGGATGACCTGGCGATGGGCGCAATCAGACAGTTTGCACAGGAAAGAAACGCCGACCCCGAGGTACTTGCGGTCGAAGCCGGAAACGACATGATCATGAGCGAGAACGTCGAATCGGGCGTTTCCGCCATCAAACAGGCCATAAGCGACGGAAAGATCTCCAGAAGACAGATTGACGAATCTGCCCTGCGCATTTTAAGGCTGAAGGAAAAACTGGGATTGGTGAAATGACAAAAGCCGGGGCAAAAGTGTCCCGGCTTTTTGCATCACATAAATCAGGCCCAGTTTCCGTTTCTGAACACGGGCACGACCGTCCCGTCTTCCCTGATGCCGTCAATGTTCATCTCGGAAGATCCGACCATGAAATCGACATGTGTCCTGCTGACGTTGACGCCATGTGCCATGAGCTCGTCATTTGTCATTTCCCGTCCGCCCTCGACGTTGAACGGATATGCTGCCCCGAGCGCAAGGTGGTCGCTTGCATTTTCATCATAAAGCGTGTTGTAGAAAATGATTCCGGATTGCGAAATCGGCGATTCGTCAGGCACGAGCGAAACTTCACCCAGAGAATCTGCCCCTTCATTCTTCAAAAGCTCGTCCAGGACTTCCTGACCCTTTTCGGCTGTTGCCCTGACAACTTTGCCGTCCTTGAACTCGAATCGCATTCCTTCCAGAATGTTTCCCGCATAGCTCAATGGCTTCGTTGCCGTGACGTACCCGTTGATTCTGCGGTTGTCCGGTGCCGTGAAGACTTCTTCAGTCGGCATGTTGGCCATGAACTTCACGCCGAGACTGTTTTCCTTGCTTCCACCAGCCCAGAAGTGGTTCTTCGGCAAGCCGATTGTCAAATCCGTCACGGGTGACTTGTAGTGAAGTTCAGTGAACTGCTCCTCATTGAGCCACGCTGCCTTTTCATGAAGCTTTCCTGCATGACGCTCCCATTCCCTGACAGGGTCTTCCGTCACGCGGGCCGTGTCGAAGATCTTTTCCCACAGCATTCTGGTTGCCTCTTCTTCGTCAAGTTCGGGAAAGACCTTCCTTGCCCAGGCAGGACTTGCCGCACCGACCACCGTCCAGGCCAGCCTGTGATTGATTGTTGCGTCCATCACCGGTTCAAGCCCATCGTCGCAGGTCTTGTTCCATAAAGCCACGCGCCTGGCATCAACGCCTGAAAGAGCATTCGGATCACTTGAGACAACTGAGATCCTGGCCGCCTTTTTGTCTGCGATCCATTTTCCTTCAGCTTTTTCCCAGTCAGGCATGTCGTTTAAGAATTCGTCTGAGGCATTTTCGATGAACTTTCTGTTGATAAAATCGTCGCGCCATTTGACAAATACACGGCCGGCACCCAGTTCATAGGCCTTGGCCACAATCAGACGCGCCAGCTTTGCCTGATCGACGCTGACATAGAGTACGACCGGCTGTCCTTTTTGCACGTTGACGCCCGTCTTGACAATCAGTTCCGCATATTTTTCAAGTCTTTCATCAAAATTCACTTTGATCTCTCCCTTTCAGTCATTTATTCAATTATAACAGAAAAGACCGGGAGAAAATCTCCCGGCCCGTCTGAATCAGATTCTGGATTCCGCCGGTCCTTCGACAAGCGTTGCCTCATAGACAACTGTTATCGGCTGACCATACCTTGCATCCTTATTGGCGTTGTTCAGCTGCCACTGCTTGTCGGAAAGCGTCTGGCCCGCAAGCCAATATTCATAGTGATACTGCTTGCCGGAAGCATCCGTATATGTCCTCGTGCCCTTGAGTGCCGAAGCATAACCTGCAAATGTCGTAACAGCCTGATTAAGTGCATCTTCGCTGATTGATGCGCCCTTTTCTCCTGTCAAAGCCCTGGCCGAAGCCGCCGTTTCAACTGGTTCGACATCCTTCACGTCAACCGTGTCGCCGTCAGAAAGCGCGCCCTTCACTTCACCCGCACTGTTCCAGGCCTTGTAGACCTTGATTGATCCCACGGATGAAGTTGCCTGCTTAACGACAGGTTCAGCGGGCTTGGACGGTTCAGCCGGCTTTTCTGCAGCCTTGACCAGCTTCAGTGTCGCATTGACCCTGACGGTGAGGTTTCCGCCGTACTTGATGCCGTTGTTGTCATTGAGCACGTTCCATTCCTTGTCGCCGTCCGTCTGTCCTTCCAGCCACAGCTCGTACTTGTACTCATTGCCATCCTTGGCGAAGAACGACTTCGTCAGCACGCCGGACTTGAATCCGCCGAGACTTTCAACGGCCTTCTTCAGCGCATCCTTTCCAATCAGCTGGTCCTTTTCGCCGTTCAGAAGCTGTCTTGCAGCATCAGGCAGGGCATTTTGGAGCTCGGATGCATTAAGCACGGCTCCTTCCTGTAGTGCCCCGTTAACTTGAACATTGTCCGAATTCCAGATCTTATCCACCTTGAATGAAACATTTGTGTCAACGTGTGCTTTAGGCGTCATGTCAGGTGACTGATAGCCTTCGAGGAAGCCCTTGTACATCATGAGTGACTGGAGCGGATGACCGCTTGGATCGAACAGGGTATTGTTGTCCCACGATGATCCGCCCCACGTTGGCTGGCCTCGCCAGTAAAGCTTGCTGTCAGGATAATATCCCCTTGAATGGCTTGAAGCCCATCCTGTGCCCATTGTTTCTGCATAGGCCTTGTTTTCAGCCCAGTTCTTCCAGCCCGGCTTGACTGCAATCCATGCCGGTTCCCAGTAGAATGCACCAAGTCCGTTGTCGTTGCTCAAAACGGCCTTGTACAGATCTGAAAGTTCATCAACCTGTCCCTGAGGTCCCACATTATAGTGACCCGGTGCACCTCCGATGTTGTTGCTCGTTCCGTCGGAATCCTTCAAAGTTGCCGGCCAGCCTGTTTCAAGGATGACAAACTTCTTGCCGTACTTGTTCTTGACCATCTTCTCAACATTGCTGATGTTTGAAGGATTGTTGCTGTTGTATCCCCAGAACGGATAGTAGGATGAACCAAGCACGTCATAGTCGACGCCTCCGTTCCTGAAGGCAGTCATGATTGTATCATAGTTGTTGATGTTAGGAGTCTCAAGATGAAGCGCAACCTGAGCGTTCCTGTATGTCTCCCTGACCGCCTTGCTTCCGGCATTGAGATAGCCGCACATCCTGCCTGCAGTATTGCTGTTCTTCCATACATTGCCTCCCGTTACTCCGAGAATGCCCTTGGTGATTTCATTTCCGACCTGGACCATGCTGATGTCGATGCCGTTCTTCCTGCAGTCTGAAAGAACCTTCTTCGTGTAGTTGTAGACTGACTGCTCAATTTTTTCAGAAGATGAGGCTGACCAGGCCTTCGGGATGATCTGCGTGGCAGGATCTGCCCAGAAGTCCGAATAATGGAAGTCAAGCAGAACCTTAAGCCCGTAGGATGAAGCCTCCCTTGCCGCTTCAATCATGCTTGCCTCATCACTGACACCGCCGCCGTAGCTTTGGTTGTCAGCATCATACGGATCGTTCCAGAGCTTGATTCTGACCCAGTTTGCTCCTGCATCCTTCAGCACCTTCATCAGTGAAGCCTCGTTGCCGTCAAAGTCGTAGAACTTGACTCCGGCTCTCTTCAGGGCAACGTAGCTTGACACATCAAGACCTCTGATTGTCTCGTTCTTCATGCCGTTAACCTTGTTGACCTTGACCTGCTCGAACCTGAGGCCTGTTTCCGTGCCGTTCTTGAAGGCATCATCCACTTCCTGCGCCGTCATCTGACTCGTGGACTTGCCCGTCGTCGGAGCCTTCTCGTCGCCTGATGCCGTCTGACCTGCTGCCTGTCCCCAGACAAGCGTTACGGTGTACGGAAGAACAAGCTTGTCACCGTACTTTGCGCCCTTGTTGGCGTTCAGGAAGTTGTACTGCTTCTGATCTGCAGTCTGTCCCTGAAGCCAGAACTGATAGTGATAGGCGTCGTTGTTGCTGTAATAGTTCTTCGTGCCTTCCAGTGCACTTTCATTGCCGGGGAGCGAGGCGAAGATGAGCTTGAGGTTGTCCTCGCTGATTGCTTCGCCGGTCTTTCCCGTCAGCGCCTTTGAGTCAATCTTTGAAAATGCAGTGCCGAAGTCATCCGTGCTGATTGTATCGCCCTTCTTGATGCCGTTCCTGACGTCAACATTGACACCGGCATCCTTGTAGGTTTCTTCTACCTTGATTACGGTGGAAGACTTGCTTTCATTCCCCGCTGTGATATGTGTTGGAACATGTTCGCTGAACAGAAGGAATGAAGTCGTGATCTGACCGTCCCTGCTGTATGCGCCGACACCGAGAATCGTGTCGTTCAGGTTTGAAACACCCTTCAGACTGTTGATGAAGGCCGAGACATTGTTCCTCTTCAGGCTGTCGGAATAATCCGACTTCTCAGTTCTGACGAACGACTTGACAACGCCGCCTGAAAGAAGGGCGTTGTTCTTCAGGTTGGTTTCAATTGCAGCAGCGTCATTCTTGAGTTGTCCCATCGCAAGAAGCTGTGCCGTGTCGTTCATGGTGAAGGCATGATACTCGTCATTCTGGTTGTTCCAGTCATAGTCAACGCTTGCACCGTAGTTCTTCTTCATCTCAGAAGCCGCATTACCGGCGATGTCTGCACGGTAGTTGTCGTTGTCCTTGGAATAGTCACGGACAAGAATGCCGTTCACGTCAAAGAAATACTCGCCGCCGTCGATGTACATGTGGCCGGTTGCCATCTTTCCCGTTACACCGTCGAAATAGTATGTCTTTCCATTGATGTTCTGCCAGCTGTACTGCATGCGGCCGTTTCCGTCATAGTAAACGGTCTTGTTCTGATTTGCAATCTTCTGGAAGCCGGTCTTCATTGAACCAGTGACTCCGTCAAACAGATACCACTTGCCGTCGATCCTCTGCTGGCCGTACTTCATCTGAGCCGTTGCAGGATCGTAATAGACAGTCTTGTTCTGGTTGGCAATCCTCTGGAAGCCGGTCTGAATCTTCTTTCTGTTGTCAAACAGATACCACTTGCCGTTGATCTTCTGCTGACCAGTTGCCTCAAGCGCACCGGTAACACGGTTGAAGTTGTACTTTTTCCCGTCAACCTTCTGAGTTCCGTACTGCATCTGACCATTTGATCCGTAGAGGACAAGCTTCTTCTGATCGGCAATGTACTGAAGACCCGTCTTCATGGCGCCGGTGACTTTGTCAAACAGATACCACTTGCCGTTGACCTTCTGCTGACCGTACTGCATCTGACCATTTGATGCATAGTAAACGGTCTTGTTCTGGTTGGCAATGCGCTGGAGACCCTTCTTCATTGATCCGGTGACCCCGTCAAACAGATACCACTTGCCGTTGATGTACTGTTGCCCGTACTTCATACAACCGTCCTTGTCATAGTAGACTGTCTTCTTCTGGTTCGCAATCCACTGGAAGCCCGTCTTCATTGATCCGGTGACCCCGTCAAACAGATACCAGTTTCCATTGATCTTCTTCTGACCGTACTGCATCTGACCATTTGATGCATAGTAAACGGTCTTGTTCTGGTTCGCAATCTTCTGGAAGCCCGTCTTCATTGATCCGGTGACCCCGTCAAACAGATACCACTTGCCGCCGATCTTCTGCTGACCATACTGCATCTGACCGTTTCTTGCATAGTAGACCGTCTTGTTCTGGCTTGAAATCTTCTGGAAACCGGTCTTCATTGATCCGGTGACCCCGTCAAACAGATACCACTTGCCGTTGATCTTTTTCTGACCATACTGCATCTGCGCTGTCTTCGCATCGTAGTATACGGTCTTCTTCTGGTTTGCGATGTACTGGAAGCCGTTCAGAACCCGTCCCTTGTTGTCAAACATGTACCAGTTACCGTTGATCTTCTGCTGACCCCTGGCCTGCAGTGCACCTGTAGTGCGGTTGAAGCTGTAGCTTTTACCGCCAACCCTCTGTGTACCGTACTGCATCTGACCGTTTGAAGCGTACACTACCAGCTTCTTCTGATCGGCAATGTACTGAAGGCCCGTCTTCATGGCACCGGTTGTTTCGTCAAACAGATACCAGTGGCTTGAAATCTTCTGCTGACCGTACTGCATCTGGCCCATGTCACTGTAGTAGACCGTCTTGTTCTGGCTTGAAATCTTCTGAAAGCCGGTCTTCATGGCACCGGTTGTCTCGTCAAACAGATACCACTTGCCGTCAATGTTCTTCTGCCCCTTGACCTGATTGCCATGGACATCATAGTAGACGGTGGAACCGTCCGAACCCTTCTGGAATCCCTGTGGTTTCTTGTCATCGACGACCCTCTGCCCGGCATTTACGGAAGTCTGTTCAACAGTCTGGTTCTGATCCGAACTGTTCTGTTCAGTCGTGTTCTCATCCTGGACTGCAGCAGTCTGAGTTGTCGTCTGACTGTCATCCTTCTGCTTTTCTGACTGCACGTCCTCATTTTGCGTATCTGACTGACCGGCTGCCGTTTCGCTTTGGTCATTGTTTTCAACCGTCTGGCGTTGAACGGAGTTGTCGGCTTCAGTTTCTGCAGTCTGTTCTGCAGCAGGGGCAGCCGTCCTTGCATCGGCATCATCTGCATCAGTTTCTGTCTGAGCGGACGATGTCACTTCGCCTGTCTTAACATTCAAGACACTCGTCTGCGTTTCCTGACTGCTTGCCTGGGAAGTCCCGTCCGCAAGAACAGGAGATTCGGCAATGGCAAACGAAACAGCAACGCTGCCAATGAACAGGATTGGTGCCGTCACCCAGTGCTTGCCGGATTTATACATCTTGTATCGTTTCTTGTACTCTTTCATCATTTTCTGCCTTTCAATTACCAATATTATGTACTATAGCAGTACAATTGTAACATCATGATGAATATTCATGCTGAATTTCGGCTTTTCTTCATATTATCTTCCATAATAAGTTATATATAAAAAAACACCGGGAAATTCCCGATGTTTGCTTTAATTATGCTACTTCATCAAAGCGCCTGTAGTCTTGTTGAAATTGTACCAGCGACCGTTGATGAACTGTCTTCCATACTGCATCTCACCGCGTGAGTTGTAGTACACTGTCTTCTTCTGGTCTGCTATCCACTGGAAACCCGTCTTCATCGCACCGCTGCCCTTGTCAAACAGATACCACTTGCCGCCAATATGCTGCTGACCGTACTGCATCTCGCCGCGCGAGTTATAGTACACTGTCTTCTTCTGGTCTGCTATCCACTGCCAGCCTGTCTTCATCGCACCGCTGCCCTTGTCAAACAGATACCACTTGCCGCCAATATGCT
>ERZ1034969.258-NODE-258-length-37364-cov-25.167413_pt1 | contig 37364 bp, 27 predicted proteins | sample MGYA00520624_ERZ1034969 | MGnify/ENA primary metagenome ERZ1034969 (study PRJEB33766, sample SAMN09781776) | gut metagenome | biome: gut microbiome | host: Homo sapiens | place: Madagascar | study: EMG produced TPA metagenomics assembly of the PRJNA485056 data...
AGCTGCCGGAGCGGTGCTTAAGCCGCAAGGCGGGAATTGTGCGGTGTTGCCTTAAGAAAATGGCTTGTTACAGGTTGGTGTAGCCCATCAGGCTCTTATCCACCTCGGCGGCGGCATCGCGGCCTTCGCGCAGGGCCCAAACAACAAGGCTCTGGCCGCGGCGCATATCGCCGCAGGTAAATACATGGGGCACGTTGGTGGCGTACTTGGTATCGGCCACGGTGCCGCGCTTGGTCAGGTCAACGCCAAACGCTTCGGCCACATAGGGCTGGCAGCCGGTAAACCCGGCGGCAATCAGCACCAGGTCGCACTCGATGGCAAATTCTTCGCCGGTGGGCACCATGGCGCGGCGGCCGGTGGCTTCATCCACCACTTTGCTTTCCAGCTTGGCAATCAGCGCACCGCAAACCTGACCGGCTTCGTTCTTATAGAACTCTTTGACCGTGGTCTGGTAAATGCGCGGATCGCTGCCAAACACGGCAATGGCTTCCTGCTGGCCGTAATCGGTTTTCAGCACCTTGGGCCATTCGGGCCAGGCGTTGGCGGCGGTGCGTTCTGTGGGCGGGCAGGGCATCATTTCCAGCTGGGTCACACTTGCGCAGCCCTGGCGGATGGCAGTGCCGACACAGTCGTTGCCGGTATCGCCGCCGCCGATGACCAACACCTTTTTGTCCTTGGCACTCACGGCCTTGCCATCGGAAAAGCCGGAATCCAGCAGGCTGCGGGTCACGCTGGTCAGGTAATCCACGGCAAAGTAGATACCCTGTGCATCGCGCCCCGGTGCGTTGATGTCACGCGCCTGCTTGGCGCCGCAGGCCAGCACAACGGCATCGTGTGCATCCAGCACATCCTGGGCAGGGGTGCTGCCGCCAACATCGGCGCAGGTCACAAAGTCAATGCCCTCGGCCTTCATGATGTTCACGCGGCGGTCGATGACCTGCTTTTCCAGCTTCATGTTGGGGATGCCGTACATCAGCAGGCCGCCCACGCGGTCCTCGCGCTCGTACACGGTCACTTTGTGGCCGCGCTTGTTCAGGTAATCGGCAACCGCAAGGCCGGCAGGGCCGGCACCTACCACGGCAACGGTTTTACCGGTGCGGGTCGGGGGCGGGCAGGCGGTCAGCAGGCCGGATTCATAGCCATATTCTACAATGGCGTGCTCGTTCTCCTTCACGGTAACAGGGCTGCCGGTGGTGTAGCCGCAGGTGCAGGCAGCTTCGCACAGGGCGGGGCATACCCGGCTGGTAAACTCCGGGAAGCGGTTGGTGGCGCGCAGGCGATGTACAGCCAGATCCCACTTGCCCTGGTAGACCAGGTCGTTCCATTCGGGGATCAGGTTGTTCAGCGGGCAGCCGCTTGCCATGCCGCCAATCATCATGCCAGCCTGGCAGAACGGTACGCCGCAATCCATGCAGCGGGCACCCTGCGCCTGCTGTTCATCCTGCGGCAGCGGGATGTGAAATTCGTTAAAGTTCTGAATACGTTCTTCGGGCGGCAGCTCCGTGCTGGTCTGCCGGGCAATTTCCATAAATCCTGTCGGTTTTCCCATCGTTTGCGCCTCCCTTATTTGTTAGAAGCATTCTTCATTGCATAGAACGCTTCGATCTGTGCCTGCTCGCTGTCCTCGCCCTTTTCTTCCATCTGGGCAATCAGGCGCAGCATCTTGTCATAGTCATGGGGCAGGACCTTTTTGAACTTGGGCAGATACTCGCCAAAGTTGTCCAGGATTTCCTTGCCGCGGGGGGAGCCGGTGGCTTCCACATGTTCACGGATCAAATCCTTCAGCAGCGAAACATCATACTTGTGTTCCACCGGCTCCAGGCTGACCATGTCCTTGTTGACGCGGGTGTAGAAATCCCAGTCCTCATCCAGCACATAGGCGATGCCGCCGCTCATGCCGGCTGCAAAGTTTTTGCCGGTCTTGCCCAGCACCACCACGGTGCCGCCGGTCATGTATTCGCAGCCGTGGTCGCCGACGCCCTCCACAACAGCGGTAGCGCCGGAGTTGCGCACGCAGAAACGCTCGCCAGCCACACCGTTGATGAACGCTTTACCAGCGGTTGCACCGTACAGGGCAACGTTGCCAATGACAATGTTCTCGCTGCGGTCATAGGTGACATCCTTGGGCGGGTAAACGATCAGCTTGCCGCCGGAAAGGCCCTTGCCCATATAGTCGTTGGAATCGCCAACCAGTTCCAAGGTCAGGCCGGCGGGGATAAAGGCACCAAAGCTCTGGCCGCCGTACCCATTGCAGATCACATGGAAGGTATCTTCCGGCAGGGTGTTGCCAAACTTGCGGGTGATCTCGCTGCCAAAAATCGTGCCGAACGCGCGGTCAGTGTTGCCAACTTCCAGTTCAACGGTCATCGGCTTGGGCTCTGCCATGTCAAAGCTCTTCTTGAACTTCTTCATCAGCACGCGCATATCCGGTGTTTTTTCCAGGCCGAAGTTGTAAACATCCTTGGCGTTGAAGTGTACGCTGCTGTTTTCCACCAGCGGGTTTTTCAACAGGGCAGTCAGGTTCATCTCACTTGCGCGGGAACCAGCCGGGGCATCTTTGACTTTCAGCAGGTCGGTGCGGCCAACCAGTTCATCCACGGTATGCACGCCCAGGCGGGCCATGTATTCGCGCAGATCCTCGGCCATAAAGCGCATAAAGTTGATGATATATTCCGGCTTGCCCTTAAAGCGCTTGCGCAGCTCGGGATTCTGGGTGCAGATGCCCATGGGGCAGGTATCCAGGTTGCACACGCGCATCATCACGCAGCCCATGGCAACCAGCGGGCCGGTGCCAAAGCCGAATTCTTCAGCGCCCAGCATGGCGGCAATGGCCACATCGCGGCCGCTCATCAGCTTGCTGTCGGCTTCAATGCGCACGCGGGAACGCAGGCCGTTCATGATCAGGCTCTGGTGCGCTTCGGCAATGCCCAGCTCCCACGGCAGGCCGGCATTGTGGATGGAGTTGCGCGGTGCAGCGCCGGTGCCGCCGTCAAAGCCGGAAATCAAAATCACTTCGGCACCGGCCTTGGCAACGCCGGCGGCAATGGTGCCAACACCGGCTTCGCTGACCAGCTTGACATTGATGGCAGCCTTGCGGTTGGAGCATTTCAGGTCATAGATCAGCTGGGCCAGGTCCTCAATGGAGTAGATATCGTGGTGCGGCGGGGGAGAGATCAGGCCCACGCCGGTGGTGGAGTGGCGGGTCTTGGCGACCCAGGGGTAAACCTTGCCGCCGGGCAGCTGGCCGCCCTCGCCGGGCTTGGCACCCTGTGCCATCTTGATCTGAATCTCGCTGGCGGAAACCAGATACTTGCTGGTTACGCCAAAACGGGCGGATGCCACCTGTTTGATGGCGCTGTTGCGCTCGGTGCCAAAACGGTCTTCGGCTTCGCCGCCTTCGCCGGTGTTGCTCTTGCCGCCGATGCGGTTCATGGCAATGGCCATGCATTCGTGGGCTTCCTCAGAAAGGGCACCATAGCTCATGGCAGCGGTCTTGAAGCGGTGTACGATGGAATCCACGCTTTCCACTTCGTCCAGCGGGATACCGGCATCGGGATAGTTGAAGTCCAGCAGGCTGCGCAGGTGCATGGCATCGCCGCCCTCGGCGTTCACGGCATCAGTGTAAGCCTTGAACTTGTTGTAATCGCCGGTCCAGCAGGCCTGCTGCAGCAGGTGGATGGTCAGCGGGTTGTACAGGTGCTCTTCCGCCTGCTTGCTGCTGCGGAACTTGTGCTCGCCCAGGCTGCTCAGCTCCATGTTGATATCCAGGCCCAGAGGGTCAAATGCCTGTTTGTGGCGAGCTTCCAGGTCGTTCTGGATGTCGCGGATGGTAATGCCGCCCACACGGCTGACGGTGTTGGTAAAGTACTTATCCACTACCTCGTTGCTCAGACCCAGCGCTTCAAAAATCTGGCTGCCCTGGTAGGACTGGATGGTGGAAATGCCCATCTTGGAGGCAATCTTGACGATGCCGGCCAGAACGGCTTTATTGTAGTCGTTCACGGCGGCATAGTAATCTTTGTCCAGCAGGCCCTCATTGATCAGCTCGCCGATGGTCTCCTGTGCCAGATAGGGGTTGATGGCGCAGGCACCGTAGCCCAGCAGGGTGGCAAAATCATGAACCTTGCGGGGCTCACCGCTTTCCAGGATTAGGGCCATGGCGGTGCGCTTGCGGGTACGAACCAGATACTTGGAAACTGCGCCCACAGCCAGAAGGCTGGGGATGGCGACATGGTACTCATCAATTTCGCGGTCAGACAAAATCAGGATGTTGGCACCATCGCGGTAGGCGCGGTCCACATCAACGAACAGGCGGTCAATAGCCTTTTCCAGGTCGGTGTTCTTATAGTAGCAGATGGAGATGGTTTCCACCTTAAAGCCGGGAACCTTCATGGCCTTGATCTTCATCAGGTCGGTTTCGGTCAAAATGGGGTTGGTGATTTTCAGCACCTTGCAGTTCTCGGCGTCCTCTTCCAACAGGTTGCCCTGTGCGCCAACGTACACGGTGGTGGAGGTCACGACCTTCTCGCGCAGGGCGTCGATGGGCGGGTTGGTGACCTGGGCAAACATCTGCTTAAAATACTCAAAAAGCGGGGGATGGGTGTGGCTCAAAACGGCCAGCGGGGTATCGCTGCCCATGGCACCGGCGGGCTCGGAGCCGTTCTTTGCCATCGGCAGGATCATGGTGGAAACATCCTCGTACTGGTAGCCGAATGCTTTCTGCAGCCGCACCAGCTCGTCATGCTCGTGGCTGGGTACGCGCTCGTTGGGGATCTTCAGGTCGGCCAGGCTGACCAGGTTGCGGTCCAGCCATTCGCCGTAAGGCTCGCGGCTGGCGTAATCGGCTTTCAGGCTTTCGTCGTCCACCAGCTCACCCCTGGCGGTATCCACCAACAGCATTTTGCCGGGGCGCAGGCGGTCCTTGCGCACGATCTCCTCGGCGGGAATATCCAGCACGCCGACCTCACTGGAAAGGATCAGGCGGCCGTCTTTGGTGATATAGTAGCGGCTGGGGCGCAGACCGTTGCGGTCCAGCACAGCGCCCATCACATCGCCGTCACTGAACAGGATGGAAGCGGGGCCGTCCCACGGTTCCAGCATGGTGGCGTAATACTGATAGAACGCACGCTTTTTGGGGTCCATACTATGGTTGTTTTCCCACGGTTCGGGGATGGTGACCATAACAGCCAGCGGCAGCTCCATGCCGTTCATAACCATAAACTCCAGCGTGTTATCCAGCATGGCGGAGTCGGAGCCACCCTGGTTCACAATGGGCAGTACCTTGGTCATATCCTCTTTCAGGTAGTTGGAACCAATGGTTTCCTCGCGGGCCAGCATGGTATCCACGTTGCCGCGGATGGTGTTGATCTCGCCGTTATGCAGGATAAAGCGGTTGGGGTGGGCGCGGTTCCAGCTGGGTGCCGTGTTGGTAGAAAAACGGCTGTGCACCATGCCGATGGCAGATTCATAATCTTCGCTCTGCAAATCGGGATAGAACAGGCGCAGTTCTTTAACCAGGAACATGCCCTTGTACACAATGGTGCGGCTGGAAAGACTGCACACATAAGTATCCTGGCTGGACTGTTCAAACACGCGGCGGGCAACATAAAGCTTGCGGTCAAAGTCAATGCCGGGCTTTACGCGGGCCGGGCGTTCCACAAATGCCTGCCAGATGCTGGGCATGCAGGAACGTGCCTTGTGGCCCAAAATTTCCGGGCAGGTGGGCACTTCGCGCCAGCCAAGGAAGTTGAGCCCCTCTTTTTTGCAGATGATCTCAAACAGCTTTTTGTCCTGGTTGCGGTTCAGCTCTTCCTGTGGAAAAAAGAACATGCCAATGCCGTAGTCACGCTCGTTGCCCAGCGTAATGCCGGCTTCTTCGGCAGCTTTTTTGAAGAACTTGTGGCCGATCTGCAGCAGGATACCGACACCATCGCCGGTTTTGCCTTCGGCATCCTTACCGGCACGGTGTTCCAGGTGCTCCACAATCTGCAAAGCATCGTCGATCGTTTTGTGGGTTTTGCGGCCCTTGATATCCACAACTGCACCAATGCCGCAGTTGTCATGTTCAAACCGCGGATCATACAGCCCGGCGGGGGCCTTGCGCTCTGTAAAGTTTTCCATCCGTTTTTGCTCCTTCCCGTAATTCCCTGCGGGGCCGGGCGGGAACGCACATTTCCCAACCTGGCATAGATACGAAAAAAGACGTTCCCCAACGGGTACACTAACCCGTTTGTGGGAACGTCTTTGTTCTTGGCAATACTATACCACACCAATAGGGAAATGGCAATCATCAAACAAAAGATTTTTATGAAATTAACGCAAAAACCTTATTTGCTTTGCTTTGCGAGGACCAAACTTAATAAAATTAAGCTGCGGCAATAACTGCCGGGCAAAACGGTGTGTTATTTACCGTTTGCAGCCTGCTGCTCTTTCAAAACAGCCAGGATCTCGGTCAGCAGCTCCTCCTGCGTCGGGGCCTTAGGGGCTTCCGGCTCGGCGGGCTTTTCTTCTTCATGCTTGCCCAGGTCCATGAGCTTGTTCATGGCTTTCAGCATACAGAACAGAACGAATGCCAGAATGATAAAGTTAATGACGGCAGAGATGAATGCACCGATGCCCAGGTTGATGTCAAACGGCAGGTGCAGCACAACATCACTGAAATCTGTCTGGAACAAAATGCCAATGATGGGGTTGATGATGTTGTCCGTCAAAGAAGTGACCAGCGTGGAGAATGCGCCGCCGATGAGAACACCGATGGCCATGTCCATCATGTTGCCTTTCAGGGCAAAAGCTTTGAACTCTTCCAGGAACTTTTTCATAATGTGTTTCCTCCTGTATGGATAAATTTTTCAGGGCCATGCCCCACACAGGCTGCAAACGGGGCATGGGGTCCGGATTCCAAAATAAAAAAGTTACTTCAGCAGCTTGGCTACAGCGTCTGCTGCGCCGTCCAGATAATCCCCTGCAAAGGTTTCAATCATGCCGGCGTCCGCCTCTTTGGCAAATTCGGGGTTCAGCGGCATTTTGGCCAGCACGGGCAGGTGGTACTTCTTGCCGGTCTCGTCCACATGGCTGTCGCCAAACACGTTGATATGCTTGCCGCAGTCCGGGCAGAGCACATAGCTCATGTTTTCCACAATGCCAAGGATGGGAACCTTCATCATTTCGGCCATCTGCACAGCCTTGCCAACGATCATGCCGACCAGCTCCTGCGGACTGGATACAATAATGATGCCGTCTACCGGCAGGGTCTGGAACACGGTCAGCGGCACATCGCCGGTTCCCGGAGGCATATCGACAAACAAAAAGTCAACGTCGTCCCAGATCACTTCCTGCCAGAACTGCTTGACCGCACCGGCAATCACGGGGCCGCGCCACACAACGGGGGCTTCCTCATCTTCCAGCAGCAGGTTGATGGACATGATCTTGATGCCGGTGTGGCTTTCCACCGGGTTGATGCCGTCCTCGGTGCCCATGGCCGGGCCATGAACGCCGAACAATTTGGGGATGGAAGGGCCGGTAATGTCAGCATCCAGCACGCCGACCTTGTAGCCTTTGCGGCGCATGGAAACAGCCATCATGGCGCTGGTCATGCTTTTGCCAACGCCGCCCTTGCCGGAAACAACGCCGATCACTTTTTTGATGTGGCTTTTTGCGTGCGGCGGTTCATGCTGCGGCGCACGGCTGGAACAGTCAGCGTGGCAGTTGCTGCAATCGTGGGTACATGCTTCACTCATGTGGGTATAGCTCCTTTTATCTGTGCCGGGCGGGGCGCTGCAACTGCCCCGCTTCGGCATCGTTCTCCGTTTTGCGGCATGGGCCGCACTTTATTAGTGTACCGCGTCAGAGCACAAAATGCAAGTACTATCAAAACGAATAGCACGCCAAACCAGCAAAAATGTCCGAATTGTATGGGTGATACTTCTTCATAGAACCCTGCCATAAACCGCAGCAATGCAGAATATACTGGCTTTATACGGGCAAAGGGGGCGGCAAAAACGGCACTGCGGGGGAAAACCTATCTGAAAAATGCAGCACTGCTGACAGTGGCGGGCTTTGCGCTGCGGGCGCTGGGCATGGTGTTCCGGGTGTTTGTGGCTGCGCGCCTGGGGCCGGAGGGGATGGGCCTGTACCAGCTGATCTTATCCGTCTATATGGTGTTTGTTTCGCTGGCTTCGGCGGGCATCAATGTGGCGTCCACACGGCTGGGTGCGCAGTGCCTGACCCGTGGGCGCGGCATGGCCCCGACGCTGCGCAGCCTTGCGGCAACAGCGGCCGTATTGGGCACCGCCGCCATGCTGGCGCAGCTGGCGCTGGCGGACCCTTTGGCCCGCTTTGCCCTGCATGATTCCCGCGCGGAGCTGGGGCTGTGTACGCTGGCCCCCAGCCTGCCGTTTATTGCGGCGGCCGGGGCGCTGCGGGGGTGCTTTTTGGCGCGGCGAAGGGTGGAACCGAATATCATTGCCCAACTGGTGGAGCAGACCGTGCGGATGGCCGTGGCCGCATTGGCGCTGGTAAAGCTGGCCCACTGGGGCGCGGCTTACGCTTGCTGTGCGGTGCTCATCGGCAATACTGTCAGCGAGGCGGTCTCCTGCGGCATTATGGCACTGTTTGCCCGGAAGGAACCGAGCTTCCGCCCATGCGCCGATGACCCGCCCCGCGGCTATACCAGCCGGGAGCTGTGGGAAATTGTGCTGCCCGTGACCGGCAGCCGGTTGGTGGCCAGCGTTTTGCAGGCAGGGGAAAGCGTGCTGATCCCCGCCTGTCTTGCCGCTTACCTTGGCACCCGCGCCGAAGCCGTGGCGCAGTATGGTTCCTTAAAAGGCATGGCACTGCCGCTTATCTTTTTTCCGTTCTCGGTGCTGGCGGCACTTTCCGGCCTGCTGATGCCGGAGATCACCCGTGCCCACACCGCCCGGGATACCGCTGCCCTGCGCCGCCTTGTGCGGCTTGCCATGGGGTTGACGGGTGGGTTCTCGCTGTTGGTGTGGGCCGCGCTGGTGCTGTTTGGCAAGGATGCCGCCATTTTGCTCTATCACGATGCCCAGGCGGGCCGCTATGTGCAGGTACTGGGCTTTGTGGCGCCCTTTATGTACCTGGAAAGCATGGTGGATGCGATCTTAAAAGGCATGGGGGAGCAGCTGGCAACCTTCCGCTATTCGGTGCTGGATTCCATTTTGCGCATTACAGGCATTTTGTGGCTGATGCCGCAATACGGTATGCCGGGTTTTCTGGCGGTCATGACAGCCTCTAACCTGCTGACCTGCGGGCTGAATACGGGGAGAATGGTGAGGCAATTAAGGAGGGAGGAAGTCGGAACTGAGAGGGAAATTAGGAATTAGAAATGAGAAATTAGAAATTGGGCGGAGAGGAGACGGGAAAAAATAAATAATAATGAATAATGGTGGCGGATCGCGGTGTGCCACTCAGAAAATATTGGGTTTGTTATGTGTTGGAAACAGGCGGCAGATAATAGAACGCTCAAAACCGTTCCCTATAAAATCACAAAAATCACCCCGCCGCGGGAAACTTCTGCCCCAACGGCGGGGTGGCTCTGCATTATATATTTTATATCGGAACAAAGCGGCATAGCGTCCGCTTTTCCATCACAGCGTCTGCCCGCTGACCAGCCCGTTCCACAGGCGGTAATAAATGCCTTTCTTTGCCAGCAATTCCTCGTGGCGGCCCTCTTCCTCAATGCCGGATTTGCCCAGCACCAGAATGCGGTCAGCGTTTTTGATGGTGGTCAGGCGGTGGGCAATCGTCAGCGTGGTGCGGCCCTTGGCCAGCTTATCCAGGCTTTGCCCAACCAGAATCTCACTCTCGTTGTCCAGCGCGCTTGTGGCTTCGTCCAGCAGCAGGATGGGCGGGTTCTTCAAAAATACCCGCGCAATGCTGATGCGCTGTTTCTGCCCGCCGGAAAGCTTGACCCCGCGTTCGCCTACATAGGTATCATACCCGTCTTTCAGCTCCCGCACAAAGCCATCAGCACCGGCCAGCCTGGCGGCGGCAATGATCTCCTCCCGCGTGGCACCCGGCTTGCCGTAAGCGATGTTTTCGGCCACCGTGCCGCTGAACAGGTAAACATCCTGCTGCACCACGCCAACGGCATTGCGCAGGCTGCTCAGGGTAACATGGCGGATGTCCTGCCCGTCAATCAAAATCTCGCCGCCGGTCACATCATAAAAGCGAGGAATCAGGTTGCACAGGGTGGTTTTGCCGCCGCCGGAAGGCCCAACCAGCGCCAGATTCTCGCCGGGGCGGATGTTCAGGTTTACATGACGCAGCACCTTGTTGTGGTCGTCCGGGTATTCAAAGCTCACATCGCGGAACTCAATGCCGCCTTTTTCCACCTGCAGCAGTTTGGCGTCGGGGGCGTCAGTGATCTCAACGGGGGTATCGATAATGTCAAAAAAGCGCTCAATGCCGGTCACGCCGCGCTGGAACTGCTCGGCAAACTCCACAATGCGGCGGATGGTGGCAATCAGAGTGGAAACATACAGCACATAGGCAACCAGATCGCCAGCGCTGATGGTGCCATATACCAGCGAAAGGCCGCCTGCCACAATGACCACCAGATACATCAACCCGTCAAACAGCCGGGTGGAGGTGTTGAACGCGGCCATGGCATGGTAGGTTTTCTTCTTGATGATCTGGAACGCGGTGTTGCCCTGCTCGAACTTTTTGTTCTCTTCCTCTTCCGCGGCGAACGCCTTCACAACTCGCTGGCCCAGCAGGCTGTCCTCAATCGAAGCGTTCAGCTCGCCGATCTGGAACCGCTGGCGGCGGAACGCGGCGCGAAGCTTCAGGTTCAGCTTGATGGATACAACCGCCATCAAGGGCACGCAGGCAAACACCACCAAAGTCAGCGGTACGCTGGCCCCGCACAGGATGATGAACGAAGCCGCAATTTTGATGCCCGCAATAAAAAATTCTTCCGGGCAGTGGTGGGCGAATTCGGTTACATCAAACAGGTCGTTGGTAATGCGGCCCATGATCTGCCCAACTTTGGTATTGGAATAATAGGTGTGGCTCAACCGCTGCAGGTGGGCAAAGGCATCCCGCCGCATATCGGTCTCAATGTAAACGCCCATGATGTGGCCGGTGCCGGACATAAAATACTGTGCGGCACCATCAATCAGCCGCAAAATGAGATACAGCAGGGCGAGCTTTAACACCGCATCAACCGTCAGCACAATGCCGGGATCGGTGGCGGCGTTGGTTAGGTAGCTCATAATTTTAGGCAGCACGATATCACACAAAGTGGTCAGTGCGGCACAGAACAAATCAAAAATCAAAATGCGTTTGTATCGCATCAGGTAAGGGGTAAACCGGCGGATCAGCGCCGGGGTGCCAATGTGCTGCTGGCTGGGGTCATTCATAAGATTAAGTTCCTCTTCTTTTCAAAAAATCAGGGTTATTCCTGCGGAGCTTCCGGTTCCTGTGCAGGAACCGTGGTGGGGGCTTCGCTGGCAGGCTCGGTTTCCTGCGGCGGCTCCGGGTCAGGGGCCGGTTCCGCGGTAATTACCGGCTCCGGTGCACCCGTCGGTTCGGGCTCCGGCGTAATGACAGGTTCCTGCGTAGGCTCCGGGGTAGTTATCGGCTCTGGTGTGACAACAGGTTCCGGCGTCTGGGTGACTGCCGGTGTCGGTGAAGGGGGTGACGTGGGCGAAGCTGTCGGCGTTGCGGTGGGCAGCGGTTCAATGGGCGCTGTTTTGATGTAGCCGCAACGCTGGCAGGTGTAGGTCATCACCCCGGCTACACCGGGCTGGGGCTGCAAGGTGATAACGCCCTTGTCATAGTCATGCCCCAGGGCGGGCAGTTCTTTTTCTTTTACCTTGCCGCAGATGGTGCACTTGACTTTTACGGTGCCGTATTCCAAACAGGTGGGCTCAATGCGGGTATCCTTTACTTCCACAAATTCATGTTCGTGTTCGTCCGGCTCAAAGTGTGCTGTCACAATCACGCCGTTGGCGTCCGCATTGCTGGGCACGGTAAAGCTCAGGGAAGAACTGCTGGAGGCCGCCCCCAGCGACGCCGTCCACCCGGCAAACTTCCAGCCTGCATCGGGTACGGCTTTCACGGTGGAGCAGGTGCCGCCCTTTTTCACTTTCTGGCTGGTGGAACCGCTGATGCTGCCGCCGGATGTGGCCACAAATTCCACCGGCACTTTAGCGCCGCGCACGGCGATCGGATCCGAGGAGATTAACCCCAGCGGTACGCCGTCCGGCTCCGGGATGGCGGCTGTGCTTTCGGGGCGGCGGTCCTGCGTGACGTAAGCGTGGGTGCGCACATAAGTAAAATAGGCAGTGACAGCCTCTTTGGAAAGATGCACCCCGTCCGAAAGGGTATAGTCCTTTTTAGCCCAGCCGGTGGCGTCATCCCGCAGCACTTCGGCGGTGTTCAAAAATTTGTAGCCGTCCTCCTCGCACATTGTCACAAGAGCAGCGTTGTAGGCATCTACCTGGGTCATGGTCAGGTTGGTGTTGTCCCGCTGCTGGTCCAGCGGGGGAATGGCGCTGACGATAATATCCGCATAGGGCCATGCTTTGGTGATGGCGGCCAGCCCTTCCCGGTACTGTGCGATGAATTTGGTGGCATCCGTGGAGCTGCCACCAAGGTTGTTGGAGCCGAAACCAATGATAATGCGTTTGGGCTGCAACTTGGCAACGGCATCCGGAATGGTGTACAGGGTGCTGTCTCCCTTGAACTTTTCGCATTTCAGGGTGGTGATGGAACCGGCCCCCATGCTGACCACGCCAATGTTGTTTTTCAGCGTGGAAAACGCCGTTCCGGTGTCATCGGCGTACATGGTGTAGCGCACGGTGTTGGAATCCCCAATGAACAGGGTGTCGTCCACATAACTGCGCCCGGCATCTGCTGTCTGCGGCAGAATAGTGGGCACGGTGGTATCTGTTGGGGCGGGGGTGGCGGTGGCCTGAACAACGGCGGCAGTTGGGGCAACCGTGGCGGATGCTTCCGGCGTGGCGATATGATCGGGCAGAACATCCTGCGGCTTGCTGCAGGCACACAGCGCAGCACACAGCGCCGCCGCAGCCAAAATTTTACCCCAATTAGGGCATTTCATGCGCTCATCTCCTTTTTTATATTCTTTTATGATACACCGAACCAAGCACCACTGTAAAGCGCTGAGTTGTAAAAAATGCGGCTAAAAAATGTGGCTGTAGCATCGACGGCATACAATAACTGGTTGTTATATAAGAAAAAAGGTTGTAAAGAGTAAGGGGATATGATATAATATTATAAAATAATGATGAAAAGAGAGGAACCTTTTATGGCCTCCAATCCCGAATTTGTTCAGTATATTGCGGACCAGCTTGCCCCGGCCGGGCAGGTGACCTACCACAAAATGTTTGGCGATTATGGCGTGTATCTGGACGGCAAAATGTTTGCCCTGGTGTGCGATGACCAGCTGTTCATCAAAATTACCAAAGAGGGGGCAGCCCTTGCTCCGCAGCTGCCCAAAGCCCCGCCGTATGATGGTGCAAAAGACTATTTTCTGTACGAGGATGTGGATGACCGGGAACACATGATTGCATTTGTGCAGGCCACCTGCCGCGAACTGCCCATGCCAAAGCCCAAAAAGAAGAAAGGAGCGACCTGACCGATGCCGTTTGACTATAAAAAGGAGTATAAGGAATTTTATCTCCCGCCCCAAAAGCCACAGCTGCTGGAAGTGCCGCCCATGAACTATGTGGCGGTGCGCGGCCATGGTGACCCCAACGCGCAGGATGGAGAATATCAGGCGGCTATTGGTATGCTGTATGCGGTTGCCTTTACCATAAAAATGAGCTACAAAGGTACCCACCAGATCCCCGGCTATTTTGAATATGTGGTGCCGCCGCTGGAGGGCCTTTGGTGGCAGGAGGGGCAAAGCCGGGTCGATTACGCCCATAAGGAAACATTCTCTTGGATCGCCATGATTCGCCTGCCGGAATTTGTAACCAAACAGGAGTTCGATTGGGCCGTGGCCGAAGCTGCCGCCAAGAAAAAGCTGGATCTCAGCAAAGTGGAGTACTTTACTTATGATGAGGGCCTGTGCGTGCAGTGCATGCACCTTGGCAACTATGATACCGAGCCCGCAACGCTCAACGCAATGGAGCAGTTTGCGGCGGAGCAGCACTATAAAATTGACTGCACCTCCGCTCGCCTGCACCACGAAATTTACCTCAGCGATCCCCGCCGCACTGCCCCGGAAAAATGCAAGACCGTTATCCGGGAACCAGTCTGCAAGGTGGAGTAAAGATCACCGGAAAGAGAACAAAATCAAAATAAAGACTGCCGTACCACCTGATCAATACAGGGGAGAAGGCAGTCTTTTGCAGTTACCGTGAAAAAACCGGCAAATATCAGCGCAGAGCTGCTGACCAGCGTGACGGAGAATGCCAGAGTGAAGGCGGAGATTCTATGCAAGACGTCTGGTAATGCATTGGAGCAGTTGCTCAATATCGACTATAACCGGGGCAAACTCAATGTGTTTTCCGGAACGAGCTGCGATGTAGAAAGCGGCATCCAGCCTTTTATGGCGATGAGCAGGTGCACCGCACCTGAAATCGAGCCGGACGATATTGACGAGCTGAAAGAAAAGATGGACGCGGTATGGCAGTTGCTATCCTCCTTCTGCCAGGGGGCAGCAGCACCCTCCGGCTTGTTTGATTCTTGCGAAAGTCTTTTGTTTTCGGTCAAAAAAAGAAGGGACTAAGCCAGAATGCCTTGGTTTTCAAGGTCTTTCTGATTTAGTCCTATGATCTCACAATAATTTCCGTGATAATGATTCTGGTACTCCGCTTCGATCTCGCTCAGCATACGCTGGAAGCCGGGACGGTTGCAGTTCGTGCCGGAGCAGCCATATGAATAATTTGTCCGGCAGTACCTCTGATCTGATGCTCTATGCCTATGGCACGGACGGCAAGCTTCAGCAGTTCGCTTCTGCGATGTGGAAAATCACGGACGAAACGGGTGAGGCTGTGACAGAACTGACGGACGGCATGCTCTATGAGCTGCGCGTGACCGTCGCCGATGGCGGCGATTTTGACCTGAGTGAGGCGGAGAAGGAAATCAGGCTTTCCGTTGTTCTTGGAAAATAAATCAATTCTGAATTCTCTGAATCCGGCGCTCAAAGCGCCGGATTCTTTTCAAACAACCATAATTATTGCGGAGAAAGTGTCCATGAAACGGATGATTGCGGCGGCTCTCATGTTCTTGTTGCTGCTTTCTGCCACAGCTTGCGGCAAAGCACCGTTTAAGAGCTTCTTGTTGGGGCGTGCCTGCCCCAAACCCTGCCAGGAACGAGTGCGGCAAAATTGAAATTGTCTATTATAAAATATTTGCAACAAATTCTTCTAGCAAACTATTTATCTGTTCGGGTTTGTCTGTATTGGAATTATGTCCAGCTCCTTCAATCCACGTTAGTGGAATTTTCGTATTGCGATGCCATGCTTTGTTGTACCGTATACACGAACCAGCGTGATCTTGTGTACCGCATATCAACAACGCCGGACACTTGATTTCATACGGCAGATCTTTTTCCATGGCCGCTGCCAAAATACAAAAACCATGTCCGGCAATTTGCGCATAGCGTTTCTGATTGCCGTCATAAGTCAGCATCATTTCATGCATGAGATTTCTACCATAATCAGTTGTGGCAACGCCTTCCGCCCCCGATTTCAGGAGCCATTTCCACGGATAATGAGCATATACCGGTTCCATCCGTTTCAAAAGCCAGATTTCAACGGCTGTCACATAGCATCGCTGCAGCGGTGCAGAGTCAATGGACACAAAGCCTGTCAGTTTGTCTGGGTAAAGCTGTGCATAAGCCTGTCCCACATATCCACCCATAGATTGCCCAACAATAACAGGCCTTGTGCTTCCTTCCTGATTCAATATATCGTTCAGCCATTTTGCCTTATCGAACAAGTCAAAATCAAACTGAAACGGCCATGAAGAAGCGTGCGCCGGTGCGTCCCAGACGATAACATTATACCTGTTCTCGAAATACTGAATCTGCTTATCAAACAATCTATGGTCTGCTGTCAATCCCGGCAGAAAAACAAGAGTAACTGCATCCGGGTTTGACACGCTTGCCCAATAGTGAATCGTTCCGCAACGAGTATGATACGTTTTTTCTTTCATTAGGCTTTCCTCCACAGATTTTGATTTACCGGACTAAGCCGAGTATACCATATTCGCCAATGAAAGAACACCCCTATACAGGAGAACTTGACTGTTTTAATGCGTATATGCGTACCAATCTTCCGCACGCAGCGATTTGCCCGAAACGCACCCCATACAACCGTTCCCCCGCGGAGAGCCCACTACACTTTGCAGACCGCAGGGCTGAAAGTGTCATAATGGGTTATTACACCTTGCCAGAGGTGTATGCGTTCCTGAAATGCAAAAAGTCCCATGCCAACACCTTGACGGTGCGGACATGGGACTTGATGTTTCCTCGGCCTAATCGGGTATTCATAGCCAATCCTGGCAAGCAGTTGCTGTGCCATTTCTCGAAAACTGTTTTACGAACATCTAGGGCGTATCTGAAAAGTCGAAAATTCAGTCTATTTCTAAACACAGCAGGATTTTGCGTTAAAAATCCTTGGAATTCACAAAGGATTCCCGCGGCTCTTTGCCTTAAATCCTGCTTGTGTTTGCAAAATATCCGTCATTTTCTTTGTTTTCAGATACACCTTAGCGTGATCGACAGTCCTCCTGTTTTCTTCATTACCGGTCTTTACCGGTCTTTAATTTCTCCAATAGAAATAATAAATCCGAACCCATGACCAATCGGCAAAAGGTTCGGATTATATTGTTTTGGTGGACTCGAAGGGGATCGAACCCTCGACCTCTCGGATGCGAACCGAACGCTCTCCCAGCTGAGCTACGAGCCCATGTTGTTGACTTAATTACTATACCGCAGCAGGGGAAAATTGTCAAGCTGGTTTTGAAAAAAGTACGCAGATGTTGGTCAGCCTGAAAAAGCGGCCGGAGAACGCCGGGAAAACGTAATCCCGGAAATAGGCAAAGGCCTTTATCATGCTTACCCGGTCAAGAATATTGTGCCGGATGCAAAGCAGAGGTATGAAAACATGCTGCGGCATTTGCGGGCATAAAACAATTTAGAAAACAGAATACCCATTATCCCCAATGTCGCCTGCCATCTGTGCGGCGCTCTTTTTACAACAGGAGCACAACAATAAAACAACGGCAATTCCTGGCCTGAGGTCTGCAAAATCGGTATATATCGACAGACGAATAATATTTGCTTATAATAATAACGTATATATGATAAAATAAAATGCATAGCTCTAAAATTGTACTGGCCGTACAAAACCGTATACCACAAAAGCCTTGACTTTTTGCCGTGCGGCTGTATATAGTAACCTTAATACAATATTAACCATGCGGCGGGCAAGGCTTGCAGCCTGGACCTGCCAAAAGCAGAGGGGCAACAGCCTGGGTAGCAGGCGCAATACAATGAGAGAGCAACTATAAAAGGTTGCACATGGTAACAGTCTGCTTGTGCTGCGGCGGGGTGGATTAGCGTACCGGCAGGGAAAAGGAGGCCCTAAAACCGTGGAGGATCATTGTGGAAAAGCAGGCAGAAGCAAGGTAAATAGACTGCTGGCAAAGCAAACCCGATTGTTCAGTTACATTGAAGGATTACAGGCGGAAACGCGTGTGTATTATACCCTGTGGCAATGTGGCCCGGAGCTGCGCATTTTGGTGAGCGGGGAGATGGGCCCCGCTGTGCGTTGTACCTTCCCCGCAGATATGGAGTGCCGCGCCCGGAACCTGTTGCAATACTTATACGAAAACGCCGTAATGCCCAGCCAGGCCGCAGATGTGCTGGCTGATTGCTGCACAGTGGGGCAGGTTGAAGTGCTGAACGCAGGCTGCTGAACACCTGAACCGAATACGCAGCAAAAAGCTGTGAAGGAATGTTAAAATGCAGGGGGACCGTATGTGATGCCTTGCCCCGGTAGGAGAAACAAGAATGACGGAAGAAAAGCTGGTCGAACGTGTGACCGCACTGTTTGCAGACAGTGATGCAGCCCAGCGCAAGATGATCCGCCTGTATGCAGAAACCAATGATGCCATTGAGGCAAGCGCAATCATTGATTCCGGCGCAGAAGTATTGCATATGCTGCAAGGCGGCCTGCGGCCGGAAGTTCTGGTGCTGGATTCGGTTTTGAGTGATACCACAATTTTTCCACTGCTGCGCAGCATACGCCAACAGCAGATTGAGTACGAACCGCATATTATTGTAACCCTGATGCCCAGTGCAGCGCCCCAAATTGAAAAAATATTGACATTGGGGGCCGAGTGTACTATATTCAAACCATATAGTTTGCCCGAATTATTTGATACGGTGTATCAAACAGCAGCAAGCGGCCCGCGGCTGAACCGTTACCTGGTGCATGAGAGCGTTACGGCCCAGCTGCGCACCCTTGGCTGCTACAAAAACCTGGCCTATGGTATCAATTACCTGCAGGAAGCCGTGTATATTGCGGTCTGCAATCGCCAGGCGTGTTCCCTGGGGGAGTTGTGCACCAAAGCAGGGGAGCCGTTTGGCGTAAATGGCCCGGCGGTGCGCTCGGCTCTGGAACGCCTGAATGCACGGCTGTACAAAAGCAATACGCCGGCTTACCAGATGCTGTGCGAGCGCAACGGCAAGACCCCGCAGAATCGCCTGACGGTAAGTGAACTGCTGGAAGCGGTGATCGCACGCACGCACCATGACCTGCGCTGCTGACAGCAGCAGATAAACGGGCATATCCAGCGCTATAAAAGGAGAAGCTTCCTATGCCGGAACATACACTGCCCGATGCCCTGCACCCGCAGCAGGAAGATGCAGCGGATGAACTGCAGCTGCGCGGGGGGCTGAAAGGCCGCTTTTTTGCGGATTTCTGCCTGCTGCAAAGCACTGTGGATGCCTTGCAGAATTATCTTGTGCACGCTGCCACCCCTGATGTACAGGATATGGCAGCACCGCTGCTGGAAGAGATGAAACAGCGCATTTTCCGCCTGGAACGCTTGGCGGATAATGCGGCGGATCTTGTGGCGCAAAGCCAGCCGCCCCGGCAGCTGAACTGGACTGTGCAGGAAATGACGGTGTACCTGGCTCAGCTGTGTGATGCCGCAAACCATGAGCTGGAAGAATGCGCCGTTACCGGCCGGGTGCACTTGCAGCCCATGCCGCAGAACCAGCCGGTTTGGGCGCAGATTGATTTGGCCATCGTCCAAACGATGTTTGCCAACCTGTTTTCCAATTCTCTGCGGGCAAACCCGGCGGCAAAAATTACGATAAGATGCACCGGACGCACGCTGGAATACCATGACGGCAGGATCTGGCCGGAGGCCGCCTGCGCCCAGTTGGCTGGTGTTCAGCCACCGGAAGCCCTTGCCAACGGGTGCACCGGTTTGCTGTTGGTATACCGCTGCGCCCAAAATTTGGGCTGGCGGCTGGAAACCGCAGCAAACCAGGAAACCGTGCTGCGCATGACGTTGCCGCCGGAACCGCTGGCAGCGTTCGGCACCCATAATGTGCTGCGCACACCTCGCCCCGAAAGCGGCGCAGCCCGCCTGCGGGAAGAATTCCGTGCGACCCTGCCGCCCAAAAAGCTTTGATGCGGCTGCCAAAGCTGATAAAAGACACCATCCTGCAGTCGAAAAGCAAAGCCGGAAATCATAAGCAATAAATATAATTTGTACAGCGGCGCACCCGGTGCGCCGCTGTTTTTCTGTGCGGCAAGCGGAAAACAAAATGTAATTATGTCAATTTTTCTTTTTTCAAACAACGGCTTTACTTTGAGCGCAAACTATTGTAAAATACAAGGGAAAAGATAATATGGGTGCAGTTTGGGAAAACCCGGCAGCGGCGGCTGTGCCCGGAAAATACAGGTGGTGTTTGAATATGGCAGTTCAATATAAACGTATTCTTTTGAAAGTCTCCGGCGAAGCACTTTCCGGCGAAAAAGGCACCGGTTTTGATGAAACTACCATTGCTTCTATCTGCGCGGGCATCAAGGCAGCGTATGACCTTGGCGCACAGATCGGCGTTGTAGTTGGCGGCGGCAATTTCTGGCGCGGCCGTTCCTCCGGCAAAATGGATCGCATGGATGCAGACAAGATCGGTATGCTGGCAACCGTGATGAACGCCATTGCCGTCAAGGATGCTCTGCGCCAGCAGGGTGTGCCCGCTGTTGTTATGACCAGCTCCGCCATGCCGCAGGTGGCCGATACCTTCCGCAGCGATAAGGCCATCGCTGAGCTGGAAGCAGGCAAGATCGTCGTGTTCGGTGGCGGCACCGGCAACCCCATCTTCTCTACTGATACCGCATCCGCCCTGCGCGCCCTGGAAATCGGTGCAGACGCCATGTTCAAGGCAACCATGGTGGACGGCGTGTATGATAAGGATCCCCACAAGTACCCCGATGCCGTCAAGTACGATACCCTGACCTTTACCCGTGTGTTGGACGAGCGCCTGGCTGTTATGGACTCCACCGCCGCAACCCTCTGCCGTGACAACGGTCTGCCCATTGTGGTGTTTGACCTGAACGAGCCCGCCAACATTGCCCGTGCCCTGCAGGGCGAAAACGTGGGCACCATTGTGCGCGAGTAACCGCAAAGTATTTTAACCTCTAATTTATATATCGAAAAAGGAGAAAACCCTCATGAGCAGCACGACCAAAATTTACGAAGAAAAAATGAACAACTGCGTTGCCCATCTCGACCGCGAGCTGACCTCCATCCGTGCAGGCCGCGCAAACCCCGGCATCCTGGATAAAGTAATGGTGGATTATTACGGCAGCCCGACGCCGGTCCAGCAGGTTGCATCCGTGGCTGTTTCCGAAGCCCGCATCCTGACCATTACCCCTTGGGATGGTACCCTGATCAAGGCAATCTCCAAGGCAATCCAGACCAGCGATATCGGCATCAACCCCATTGATGACGGCCACACCATCCGCCTGGTGTTCCCGGCCCCCACTGAGGAACGCCGCAAGCAGCTGACCAAGGATGTGCAGAAGCAGGGCGAAGAAGCCAAGATCGCTGTGCGCAATGTCCGCCGCGATGCCATGGACAAGTTCAAAGCCCAGAAAAAGGCTGGCGAGCTGACCGAGGACGACCAGAAGAACCTGGAAGAAGAGGTCCAGAAGCTGACCGATAAGTTCGTTAAGGAAATTGACGCAACCTGCGCCCGTAAAAATCAGGAGATCATGGAGGTCTGATTGCGGCAGACGGGCGTAAGCCTGCCTGGGCGCAGTCCCTCTTTACTGTGTGCCGCGCCTGAACGCCATGCGCGGCACGCAGTTTATTCCGGCAGAAGTGCAAGAAACGCCGTTCCACCGCATACCATGGCAGGGGATAGGCTCAACACACCGCAGCTGCTGTTGAAAGGAAACCATCTTTTATGAAAACTCGCATCATTACCGCCGTAGTCGGGCTGGCTGTCCTTGCCGTGGTTCTGGCTTTCTTTGACACGATCCTGTTTGACCTGGTGCTGGCGGCTATCTGCCTGCTTGGCATTCATGAAGTGTTTACCGCAATGGGCTTTGGCAAAAAGCAGTGGTACCTGTATGCGGCAGCGGTGCCGTTTACCATGCTGCTCATGCTCAGCTCCAGCGGCGCGGCGCGCGCAGCGCTGCTGGCTGTGGGCTTTTTGACGGTGCTGTTTTATAATGTGGTGCTCATCACCCATGATAAAACGCTGGATTTTGGCAAGCTGAGCGGCTTTATCTACTTCAGCGGTGTGATTCTGTTCTGCTTTTACTCTCTCATCCACCTCAAGCGCTGCCTGCCGATGGATATGTACGGCTATGATGCCATCTACTTCATCCTGCTGATCCTGTGCTTTGCCTGGGGCGGCGATACCTGCGCCTACTTTGCGGGCCGTGCGTTCGGCAAGCACAAGCTGGCTCCGGTGGTAAGCCCCAACAAAACGGTGGAAGGCGCCATCGGCGGTGTGATCGGCAGCGTGGTCATCGGGCTGCTGGCAACCATTATTTACAGCGCACTTTCCGGCCGGTTCGCCAGCCTGACGGTGGCTGTCACCGCGCGGCACTATATCATCATTGCCGCCATGGGCGCCGTGGCGTCGGTGCTGGGCATTTTGGGCGATCTCTTCGCCTCTGCCGTCAAGCGTCAGGTGGGTATCAAAGATTACGGCACCATTTTCCCCGGCCACGGCGGTATTTTGGACCGGTTTGACAGCGTGATGTTTATCGCACCGCTGGTGTCCATCGTGGTGCGTTACTTCTTTTATGTGTTCCAGTAAAGCGTAAACAGGGGGACCGCCGTATCAGCAGGCCAGGTCCCGAAAACCAGAACAACAACCGGCACTGCACTTTTGGGGCAGTGCCTTTCCATAAGGGGATGTCAACATGCCAAAAACCATTACTCTGCTTGGCTCCACCGGTTCCATCGGTACCCAGAGCCTTGATGTTGCCCGGATGCACGGCTACCGCATCTTTGGCCTTGCAGCGAACTCCCGCGTGGAGATTCTGCAAAAGCAGATCGAAGAGTTCCACCCGGAATATGTGGCCGTGGTGGACCCTGCCGCCTGTGAGAAACTGGATGCTGCCCTTGCCGGTACCGCCAACGCACCCAAACTGCTGAAAGGCCCGGAGGGGCTGCGCACTCTGGCTGCCATGGATGGCCCCGATGTTGTATTGAACGCGGTAGTCGGTATTGCCGGTTTGCCGGCCTCTCTGGCTGCAATCGAAAGCGGACATGATCTGGCCCTCGCCAACAAGGAAAGCCTTGTGACCGGCGGCCACCTGGTAACGGACGCGGTAAAGAAATACGGCGTTAAGCTGCTGCCGGTGGACAGCGAGCATTCCGCCATCTTCCAGTGCCTGCAGGACCAGCATTCTGCCAAGCGGCTGGAAAAGATTCTGCTCACCGCATCCGGCGGACCTTTCTTTGGTATGACGACCGAGCAGCTGCGCGGCAAAACCAAGTCTGATGCCCTCAAGCACCCCAACTGGAATATGGGCGCTAAGATCACGATCGATTCCGCGACCCTGATGAACAAGGGTCTGGAGCTGATTGAGGCTGTCTGGCTGTTTGGCCTGCCAGAGGATAAGATTCAGATTGTTGTCCAGCGCGAAAGCATTGTGCACTCTGCTGTACAGTTTGCCGACCATTCTGTTATCGCTCAGCTGGGCGTGCCGGATATGCGCATTCCTATCCAGTATGCCCTGACCTGGCCGGATCGCCTGCCCAGCCCGGTGCCGGAGCTGGATTTTGCTGCCCTCAAGCATCTGAGCTTTGATGTGGCGGATGATGAAACGTTCCGCTGCCTGGCAGCCGCCAAAAAGGCGATCCGCAAGGGCGGTCTTGGCCCCTGCGCCGCAAACGGTGCCAACGAGGAAGCTGTGCGCCTGTTCCTGCAGGATAAGATCGGCTTTTTGGATATTGGCCGCCTGGTGGAAGGCATGGTGGACAGCGACAGCTTTGGCGGGGATTATACCCTGCAGGATGTGTATGACTGCGACCGCATGGCGCGCGATTATGTAAAAGCCCATGTGTAACCCTTCTGTGCCGGGCATTTGGCGGCCCGGCTGTCAAAGTTCCCTGTAAGCGAGGTGCTTATGAATTTTCTGCTGACCGCGATTGTGGCAGTTTTGGTATTTGGCACGGTGGTGCTGGTGCATGAGGCCGGGCATTTTTTTGCCGCCCGGCACTGCGGCATCCATGTGGAGGAATTTTCCATCGGGTTCGGCCCGGCGCTGTGGAGCACCGTCAGGGGCGGCACCCGTTATTCCGTGCGTCTGCTGCCGCTGGGCGGTTACAATAACCTTGCCGGTGAAACCCCGGAAGAATCTGAGGACCCGGACGAGCAGGAGCGGGCAGAACCTGCGAAAAAGCAGGATGCTGCCGCTGCTTCTGTGCATACCTATGATCCGCATGCTCCCTTGTTCCCCCTGACGGTGGATGGCAAAAGCTTTGTGGAAGCAAGCCCCTGGCAGCGCTTTTTTGTGATTGCCGCCGGTGCCCTGATGAATTTTGTGCTGGGCTTTATCCTGTTGCTGGCACTTGTGGCCAGCGGCAGCGCTGTGACCAGCAAGATCATTTATGACTTCCAGGGTGAAAACCCAAAAAGCCAGGCTACCGGCCTGCAGGTGAACGATGAGATCATGTCGGTCAACAGGCATTTCTGCTTTACGGCTGAAGATGTCATGTACGAACTGCAGCGTACCGAAAATGATACCGCAGCCATGACTGTTCTGCGGGACGGCAAGCTGGTCACACTGCCCCAGGTGCAGTTTGATTCCACTACCAATGCGGACGGCACAACCTCCATAGTGCTGGATTTCCGGGTGTACGGCATTGAAAAAACGCCGCGCAGCGTGGTGCATGGGGCGGCACGGTATTTCTGCTATTATGCGCGGGTCATCCTGCGCGGATTTCTGGACCTTTTCACCGGGCGTGTGGGCGTCAATGAGCTTTCCGGTCCGGTCGGTGTGGTCAATGCGGTCAGCGAAGCCGTCAAATATGGCTGGCGGGATGTGCTCAGCCTGGCCGCCGTCATCACGGTAAATCTTGGCGTGTTTAACCTGCTGCCCATCCCCGGGCTGGACGGCTGCAAGCTGCTGTTCCTTGCCGCAGAAGGCATTACCCGGCGGGAACTGCCGCTGCGCTTCCAGACAGCCATCAACGCGGCAGGCATGATCCTGCTTTTAATGCTGATGGTGCTGACCACGATGCAGGATGTGGCAAAATATATTCTTTGATTTGGAACGAAAGCCGCAGCAACCCAGATAAAAGGGGAACAGTAGGCTTTGCGAAGTAACATACAGGAGGCGTTTTTCCATGCGTCAGCTAAAGCGGACGGTCAAAATCGGCAACATTACCATTGGCGGCACCAACCCCATTGCAGTGCAGACCATGCTCAATGTGCCCGTTAAGGATATTGCGGGCAACGTGGAGCAGGCGAAGCGTGTGGCGAAAGCCGGCTGCCAGATCGTGCGCGTCACGGTGCCCACCCCGGCAGATGCCGCGGTGGTATCGGCCATTAAGGAAGCGGTGGATATCCCCGTTGTGGCCGATATCCACTTTGACTATCGCGCCGCCCTTGCCGCCATTGATGCCGGTGCCGATAAGATTCGCATCAACCCCGGCAACATCGGTGAAGATGACCGTGTAAAAGCGGTCGCGGATGCCTGCAACGCCAAAAACATTCCCATCCGCATTGGCGTGAACGGCGGCAGCCTGGAAAAGCATATCCTGGCCCGTTACGGTGCCCCTGTGCCGGAAGCCATGGTGGAAAGTGCCATGTACCATGTGCGCCTGCTGGAAAAGCATGACTTTAATAATATCGTCATCTCCATAAAATCCTCCAACGTGCCGCGCATGATGGCCGCTTACCGGCTGCTGGCCTCCCAGACGGATTACCCCCTGCATGTGGGTGTGACCGAAGCCGGCGGCAACCGCATGGGCTTGATCAAATCCGGCATGGGGATTGGCGGCCTGCTGCTGGAAGGCATCGGCGACACGCTGCGCGTCTCCCTGACCGGCGACCCGGAGGATGAAGTGTACGCCGGTTACGATATCCTGCGTGCGGTTGGCTACGCCGTGGCCGGGCCGGAGATCATCAGCTGCCCCACCTGCGGCCGCACCCAGTACCCCATGATCGAAATTGCCAACGAGGTGGAGCGCCGCCTGAAAGAAGAGGGCTTCAAAAAGCCGGTAAAAATCGCCATTATGGGCTGCATTGTCAATGGCCCCGGCGAAGCCAGCGATGCCGACATCGGCATTGCAGGCGGCAAGGACTGTGCTGTGCTGTTTGAGCATGGCGAGAAGATTCGCACCCTGAAGGGAGATATCGTCAGCCAGTTCGTTGAGGAGATCCATAAACTGTAATGGTCCGGAACACCCCAAAAAACGCAGAACCGACCGCTAAAGCCAAGCTCCCGCCGTTTGTGCGGGGGCTGCTTTGCGTTGGCACGGCGCTGCTGGTGTGCTTTGTGGTCAGTATTGTGCTGGAAGTCTGGTACTGCAAAAGTGCCCCCAACGCCGCAATCAAGCTGGCCGCCTGCCTGGTGCTGGATGCCTTTGCCTTTTTGCTGCCCGGCGTGGTGGCCACCATCACCGCGATGCATGTCATCCGCAAAGATAAAAACAAGTTCCGAAAATAAGTCCGAAAACCGATGCCAAAGCGATGAAAATGTTGCGTGAAAGCGGCACGGCACCGCATGGGAAAACTGCGCTGTTTACCCCATAGTGACCATAGGGGCGCACGTTGTGCGCCCGTCACCTTGCGGAGCCTGCTGTGGAGGAATCTGCGGCAAAGCCCACCATTGCGGGACGATGCAAGCATCATCCCTTACAAATCATGTGCAACGTTCGCAGCACACGGCAAGGCAGAATTCCTCTGCGGTGGCGTTCACCCCTATCCTCTACAAGGAAAAATACGTTTTTCAACACGCTGAGAAAAAGTCTGATTTATATTTCCCGGTAAATAGAGCATTGCACTTCTATGTGATGCTAACAAAGCCTGCGAAAACAGGGGAGCTTAACGCCAGCTGCCGGGCTGCCTTTGAATCCAACATAATATTGTTATAATATTACTGTAATTTATCATATTAAAGTTTTTTGCCAGGCCTTTTTCAAAAAAGGCCGTCCGTAACGCTCAAGAGGTGCTATGTTAAAACCACTTGTTACCCAGGTTTGGCCGCAGTTCACGGCCGATGAACAGTTTACCGCCAGCTTCAGCAATGTGTTTGTGGAGCGGGTAGAACTGTTCCGTTCCGCACGCAAAGTTATCATCTGCCTGCGCAGCACAGAGCCGCTGGACTCTGCCCTGTGCGGGCGTCTTTTGGCGTCATTGGAGCAGATTTTTGCCGGTTATGAGTTGACCATGCGCAACTACTTCAACTATAACGCCATCACGCCGGAAGCCGTCAAGGCTATGATCGAAGAGCTTAAACAGCAGGGGATGCCGGTCAACGGCTTTCTGGATAAAACCCAGCCGGTTGCTTTTGCTCAGGACGGTCTTGTGGTGCGGGTCAACGCGGGTCTGCCGATTCTGGAAAGCGTGGAGCTGCCCAAGCATCTGGCAGAACTCATCCAGGAGCGCACCGGTGCTTTGCCCATTGTGCGCATGGAGCTGGTCGGCAAACAGATGGATGCGGACGAACTCGACCGCCGCGTGGCAGAAAAGGTGCCCGCCGTGCAGTTCAAGGCCAAAGAAGAAGTGGCACCCTTTACCATTGAGGGGCTGGAGCTCACCTCCAAGCCGGCTAAGGTGTTCTATGGCAAGTCTTTCAAGCCTGCCGACCTGCGCCCGCTGGACGATCTGGGCGATGGCGGCAAGGTGACCGTGTGGGGCGACGTGTTCTTTACCGAGGTAAAGGGCAACCGCCGCAAAATCTACTTTACCTCCATCACCGACTATAACGGTTCCATCAACCTCAAGGTCCTCGGTGATGAAAACGAGGATATGTCCAAGTGGGAGGGCCTCAAATCCGGCACAACCCTCATCGTGCGCGGCAACTATACCTACGATAAGTACGAGCACGACTATGTCCTGCTGCCCTATGATGTATTGCAGGTGGAACGTATGCCCCGCCATGATGATGCCCCCGAGGGGCAAAAGCGCGTGGAACTGCATCTGCATACCAAGTCCAGCAGCATGGACGGCTTCTGCGATTCCGGCAAGATCGTGCGCCTGGCCCACCGCATGGGCCACCGCGCCATTGCCATTACCGACCACGGCGTGTGCCAGGGCTACCCGGAAGCCATGCTTGCCACTGACGAGATCCACCAGGACGACCCAAACTTCAAGCTGATCTATGGGTGTGAAGCCTACTTTGTGGACGATATGATCCCCGCTGTGTATGGCACCAAAACCATGCCCATCACCGGCTCCTTTGTGGTGTTTGATACCGAGACCACCGGCCTGGACTCCAACGTGGAAGCTTTGACCGAGATTGGCGCCGTGTACGTGGAAAACGGCAAGATCAACCCGGATAAGAGTTTCTGTACCTTCGTCAACCCCGGCAAACCCATCCCGCAAAAGGTGGTGGAGCTGACCGGCATCAACGACAGCATGGTGGCCGATGCCCCCACACCGGCCGAGGCCATCCGCCAATTCAAGGAATTCTGCGGCGATAACATCCTGGTTGCCCACAACGCCAACAGCTTTGATATGCTGTTCATCCGTAAAGCAGGGGATAAGGCGGGGGTGGATTTTTCCAACACCTATATTGACACCCTGCCCATGGCGCAGGCGTTGTTCCCCGGCCTGCATAACTATAAGCTGGATACCATCAACAAACATCTGGAAATCCAGCCCTTCAATCACCACCGCGCCGTGGATGACGCCATGGCGCTGGCCCGCATCTTTGAGGTTATGCTCTCCGATTTGAAGGAGAAGGACATGACCACCGTGGAGGCTATCAACACCGGCCTTGGCGGCAACAAAGAGGTGCTGAAAAAGAAGTATTACCACCTGATCATTCTGGTGCAGAACCAGACAGGACTCAAAAACCTGTACCGCATTGTCAGTGCGGCGCACACCAAGTATTTCTTCAAAAAGCCGCGCGTGCCCCGCAGCCTGCTGAATCAATACCGCGAGGGCCTGCTGCTTTCACCTGCGTGCGAAGCAGGCGAGCTGTACCGCGCCGTAGTGGCAGGCAAGGCCCATGATGAACTGCTGCGCATTGCCCGGTATTATGACTATCTGGAAGTGCAGCCTCTTGGCAACAACGAGTTCATGGTCCGCAATGGGCAGGTGGATTCCATCGAAGCCATCAAGAACTTCAACCGCACCATCATCCAGCTGGGCGAAGAACTGCATATCCCCGTGGTTGCCACCGGTGACGTTCACTTCCAGGAGCCGGAGGACCGCATTTACCGCGCGGTCCTGCAGGCAGGCAACGGCTTTAAGGATGCTGACAACCAGGCCCCGCTGTTCTACCGCACCACGCCGGATATGCTGGAGCAGTTCAGCTATCTCCCGCAGGAAAAAGCCTTTGAAATCTGCGTGACCAACCCCAACAAGATTGCCGCTACCATTGATAACAATCTGCGCGCCATCCCCAAGGGAACCTACCCGCCTTCCATTGAGGGTGCTGAGGATCAGCTGCGCTCCGGCACCTGGCAGCACGCCCGCCGTGATTACGGCAACCCCCTGCCGGATGTGCTGCAAAAGCGCCTGAAAAAAGAGCTGGATTCCATCTGCGGCCATGGTTACGCTGTTTTGTATGTCATTGCGGTCAAGCTGGTGGCGTTTTCCAACGCAGGCGGCTACCAGGTGGGCAGCCGTGGCTCTGTCGGCTCCAGCGCTGTGGCGCACTTTTCCGGCATTTCGGAGGTCAACTCCATGCCGCCGCACTACCTGTGCACCAAGTGCAAGCACAGCGAGTGGATTGATGATGGCGTGACGATGGACGGCTTTGACCTGCCGGATAAAAAATGCCCTGTCTGCGGCGAACCCATGGTCATGGACGGCCACGATATCCCGTTTGAAACCTTCCTGGGCTTTTACGGCGATAAGGAGCCGGATATCGACCTGAACTTCTCCGGCATGTACCAGTCCAACGTTCACCGCTATACGGAGGAGCTGTTCGGCAAGGAGAATGTGTTCAAGGCGGGCACTGTATCCGGCCTACAGGATAAAACGGCTTACGGTTATGTGAAAAAATATCTGGAAGAGCGTGGCAAAACCGTGAACCGTGCTGAGGAAAACCGCCTGTGCCTGGGCTGCACCGGTGTCAAGCGCACCACGGGCCAGCACCCCGGCGGCATGGTTGTTGTGCCTTCCACTTTTGATATTTATGATTTCTGTGCCATTCAGCACCCGGCGGACGATGTGAAGGGCGGCCTGCTGACCACCCACTTTGAATTTAAGTACCTGCATGATACGCTGCTCAAGCTGGACGAGCTGGGTCATGATGTTCCGACTTTCTATAAGTTCTTTGAAGAGTATTCCGGCATCTCCATTGACAGCGTGCCGATGAACGATCCCAAGGTCTACAGCCTGCTGACCTCCACCGAAGCGCTGGGCGTTACCCCGGAGCAAATCGGCAGCCAGACCGGTACCTTCGGCATCCCGGAAATGGGCACCAACTTTGTGCGCGGTATGCTGCTGGATGCAAAGCCGAAAAACTTCTCGGAGCTGATCCAAATCTCCGGCCTGTCCCACGGCACGGACGTTTGGACCGGCAACGCGGATGAACTGATCCGCTCCGGTACCTGCACCATTGCCGAGGTGATCGGCTGCCGTGACAGCATCATGCTCTACCTGCTGCGCAAGGGGCTGGAACCCAAAATGTCATTTGACATTATGGAGGCCGTGCGTAAAGGCAAGGTGGCCAAGGGCGGCTTTAAGCCCGGCTGGGAAGAAGCCATGAAGGAACATGATGTGCCGGATTGGTACATCGAATCCTGCCGCAAGATCAAGTATATGTTCCCCAAGGCTCACGCTGTTGCCTACCTGATGGCGGCCATCCGCCTGATGTGGTTCAAGGTGTACCACCCGGCTATCTTCTATGCTGTGTACTTTACCGTTCGCGGCGCGGATATCGACTATGAAGCAGCTGTTGGCGGTGTGCGCGTGGCCAAGGAGCACCTGCGGGATAACGAAAAGATCCCCAAGGATGAGCGTACCGCTAAGGACGATGATGCCCTTGTCAGCCTGCAGCTGGTCAATGAAATGCTGCAGCGCGGCTGCCAGTTCCTGCCCATTGAGCTGGGCAAGAGCTATGCCAGCAAGTATGTGGTGGAGGACGGCAAAGTGCGCCTGCCCTTTACCGCCATCCGCGGCCTGGGCGAAGCTGCCGCTGTGGCGTTGGAACAGGCTACCATCCATGGGCAGGAATATATCTCGGTGGAAGAACTGCAGCAAGCCTCCGGCGTGGCGCAGTCGGTATTCGACAAATTGCACGAAGTCGGCGCTTTGGGAAATCTGCCGGAAACCAGCCAGGTTGACCTGTTCAGCTTAATGTAATGGCAATCCCCCGAAATCTCGCCTGCCGCAGCGCAGGCAGATCAGCATACGAATATACGATGATGTACCGGACCTGCAGTAGCGCTGCGGGGACGGTACTTTTGGTTTTGCGGGATTCGCTTTGATTCGTTGATTGAACTTACAGCCAGGCAGGGGGAAACACCCCCCAAAAAATGCCCGCGCCACATTCCAGCAAAATTTTCCGGGGCAGGTGTAGAGATTGCGTATTTGACGATGGAAAATTGATTTATCATGGAGAACATGATAGACTATAGGATACATGTAGAATCTACAAGGAACTATACAATGCCCAGCAGTAAAGATAAACAAATTTAAAGAAGTCTATGATAAATTAAAGCGATTGGAGAGGCAACCGAACATGAAAAGCAGAAGAAAGCATGGCTTCCAGTTTCTGACTATACTATATTTTTTGATAGTATTTTGTATGTGTGTGTCGCGTTTTAACGTGATTATGACAATTATGGGTGGTCAACTAACGCGGGTGGAAGAAATTAATCTACTGCCGTTCCATAGTATTAGAGAAAACTTGAAATATGGTCGCAGCCCTGTTTCATGGGATATGCTTTATAATATGGTAATGTTTGTACCTTTTGGAGTAATTTACTGCTATTATCAAAAGAATTTCCGCATATATAAAGCAGTTGGAATGTCATGCTTGACAACATTCTTCATAGAAAGCGCGCAGCTCGTTTTAAAAACTGGTGTCGTAGATATAGATGACCTTATTGTAAACACATTGGGAAGTTTGACGGGAATTGTGGTGTATGTTATTCTGCAGCAGATATCCTTCAAAAATCAAAAGTTTGAGATTCACGAATTGATTGATATCAGTGCGACAATGCTTCCACCGATGTTTGTTGCCTTCATTGCGGAAATGTTCCTGGGAGATGGTTCGCTAAAATTGCTGCCAGTTCACTGTGTAGTGTTACTGTGCTATGGAATTTTTGTCTATGTATTTTTAATAAGGGATTTTACTCGCAAAGCAAAGGTTTACTATCTGGCATGTTATGTGGGAGCCTTTTATCTGAGTCGTGTGCTACTGTAGAAATAATGGCATAATAAAAATTTAACCAAATCACAAAACCGTAAATAGAAAAAATAAACGCATATAGTGAAGGAATACTCGTATCATCGTTACTGTCTTGCGTCTTTTCAAGAACATTTTTAAGGCAATACCGCATAATTCTAAGTGCCGATACGGCGAGCGAGGTGCGGCAGATGCTAAGCCAAAAGCGCAGATAATACTGGATGTCTTATCGAGCATTTTGGCAACGCAGATGCCGTGCCGCAGCTGCCGGAGCGGTGCTTAAGCCGCAAGGCGGGAATTGTGCGGTGTTGCCTTAAGTGGTGGAATAGGAGCACCCATCTTTTCGGCATTTTCGAGAATACTGCCTAGGGTGTATCTGAAAAGTCGAAACTATCGTCTATTTCTACAAGCACAGCCGGATTATGCGTTAAAGAGCCTTGGAATCCTGCTTGTGTTTGCGAAATATCCGTCATTTTCTTTGTTTTCAGATACACCTTAAATGCTTCCGCCTTTATGCCACACCCCCTGCCTAACTTTATGAGGACTCCAAACCCGGTGAGAGTTCTCGACACCAGAAAATTTTCTGAGCAAAATTTCTGGGGACAGGCATCTTGTACTTTGCCGTGCGTTGCGGTATACTTAAGTGTCAGATTCTAATTTTTTGTGCTCTCCCAGGCGTTAGCTGGGACAAACTGCACCCGTCAGGAGCAATATCTTGGAAAAACTAACCTATACCCATAACGCGGATGCCGCCGCCGTCATCGCCCAAACTTATGATACCCCGCCCCTTGCCTATGTGCGCAGCTATGGCTGCCAGCAGAACGTGAACGATGGTGAGAAGATACGCGGCGTGCTGATGGACATCGGCTTCGGCGTCTGTGATTCCGTCGAGCAGGCAGATTTGATCCTGTTCAATACCTGCGCTGTGCGCGAACATGCGGAACAGCGCGTGTTCGGCAATGTCGGCGCGCTGAAAAAGCTGAAGGAAAAGAACCCCCGCCTGATCATCGGGGTATGCGGCTGCATGGCGCAGCAAAAGCATATTGTGGATAAGCTGCGCGCCAGCTATCCTTATGTGGATCTGGTGTTCGGCGTGGACGGCATTGACCGCCTGCCCGCCATGCTGGTGGAGCGCCTGCACCGCGGAAAGCGCTACCTGGAAACCCCGGTCGAGCGCAACGCCGTGGTGGAGGAGCTGCCCATCCGGCGTGATTCCGGCTTCCGCGCCTGGCTGCCCATCATGTACGGGTGCGATAATTTCTGCACCTATTGCATTGTGCCCTATGTGCGCGGGCGCGAGCGCAGCCGTACCCCGGCGGATGTTCTGGCAGAGTTCAAAACGCTGGTAGAGCAGGGCTATAAAGAAATCACCCTGCTGGGCCAGAACGTAAACAGCTATGGCAAAGGTCTGGAAGAAAAGACCGATTTTGCCGATCTGCTCAACCTGCTGTGCACCGTTCCGGGCGATTACCAGATCCGCTTTATGACCAGCCACCCCAAGGATGCCAGCCGTAAGCTGATCGATACCATTGCCGCGCAGGATCACCTGTGCAAGCATATTCATCTGCCGGTGCAGTCTGGCAGTGACCGTATCCTGAAAGAAATGAACCGCCACTATACGGTTGCCCAGTATATGGATCTGGTCAATTATGCTAAGGAGAAAATCCCCGGTGTAACCTTCTCCAGTGATATTATTGTCGGCTTCCCCGGCGAGACGGAAGAGGATTTCCAGGCAACGCTTGATTTGATCCAGCGGGTCAAATACATGCAGCTGTTTACCTTTATCTATTCCAAGCGCACGGGTACCATCGCTGCCAAGCTGCCTGACCCGGCCACCCATGCCGAAAAGGCCGCCCGCATGGACCGCCTGCTGAAACTGCAGGATTCCATTGCTTTCCCGATGATCGCCGCTATGGCGGGGCAGACCGTGAAAGTGTTGGTGGAGGCTGCTGGCCGCACCCCCGGCACCCTGAACGGGCGGCTGGATAACAACCTGGTCGTCGAGTTCCCCGCCGAGGAAAGCCTGATCGGCCAGTACGCCAATGTGCGCCTGACCGGTTCCCGCGCCGCACTGCTGGTGGGGGAACTGGCAGAATAAAGCCAGTCCCAATAAAATATCGTAGCTAACATTTGCTGAATACAGCGTAATAATAAGGAGTAACCAAAATGGATTGCATTGATCTTTTCAAAAAAGCCGCCGCCGCCATGCAGACTGATCCCCGTTACCTGGAACTGGATGCAGCCCGCCGCGAAAACGATAACGACCAGGAGCTGCAGGGCCTGATCGGCGAGTTCAACCTCAAGCGCCTGGACCTGAACAACGAAAGCGCCAAGCCGGAACCGGATACCGCCCATGTGGCCGAACTGAACCAGCAGGTGAACGACCTGTACACCCAGATCATGTCCAGTGAGGGCATGGTGCGCTACAACACCGCCAAAAAAGAGTGCGAAGCTATGGTCAGCCATATTGATGCCATCATCAACACGGCAATGAACGGCGGCGACCCCATGACCGTTCAGGCCCCCACCGGCGGCTGCACCGGCAGCTGCTCCACCTGTGGCGGCTGCCACTAAGGCGGCACAGCAGCCAATTTGTTCATGAACAGAATCAGGAGTGTGAAGAATGGCAGCAAACATTGTGCCCCAAAAAGTTGAGGATGTTGATACACAGGCGCTTTCACCCATGATGCAGCAATATCTGGAAATCAAGCGCCAGCACCCCAACGAGATTCTGTTTTACCGCGTGGGTGACTTTTACGAAATGTTCTTTGACGATGCCCTGACGGCATCGCGCGAGCTGGAACTGACCCTGACCGGCAAAGCCTGCGGCTTGCCGGACCGTGCGCCGATGTGCGGCGTGCCGTTCCATTCGTATGAAATTTACGCCGCCCGCCTGATTGCCAAGGGCTACAAAGTCGCTATCTGTGAACAGATGGAAGACCCGGCGCTGGCCAAAGGGCTGGTCAAGCGGGATATCATCCGCGTAATTACGCCGGGTACTGTGATCGAAAGCAGTATGCTGGCGGACGATAAAAACAACTATATCTGCAGCATTTATACCCGCAAGGTGCGCAACCGCTGGAAAGCCGGCATCTGCTTTGCGGATATTTCCACCGGCGAAGCCTATGCCACCGAGCTGACCGCGGAAAAAATGGGCCCGGCCATCATCACCGAGCTCTGCCGCTATATGCCCAGTGAAATTCTGATCAACCCGGCACTGCTGGACTTAAAAGAAGTAACCAACTATGTCCGCCAGCATACCCATGCGCTGGTGGAACTGCGCGAGGATGCCTGCTACCAGCAGCGGGTGATGGAGGACGCCATGACCGCTCAGTTTGGGGCAGATTGGCGCAATACCTGCGGCTTTGCGCAGGACGGCCTGGTGCCCTATGCCTTTGGGGCACTGCTTGGCTACCTGCATGAGACCCAGAAGCACGGCATCAACCGCATCAAGTCAGTGCAGAACTATGCCGATGCCCAGTACATGCGGCTTTCCCCGGTCACACGCGCTAACCTGGAACTGACCGAAACCATGCGCGGCCGCGAAAAGCGTGGTACGCTGCTGTGGGTGCTGGATAAAACCGAAACCTCAATGGGCAAACGCCAGCTGCGTGCCTGGATCGAGCAGCCATTGGTGGACAGCAGCGTCATCAACCAGCGTCTGGATGCAGTGGAAGCACTGTACAATGCCAACGTGACCCGTGCGGACTTAAAAGAAGTGCTCTCCCATGTCTATGACATTGAGCGCCTGACCACCCGCATTCTGTATGGCTCCGCTACCCCCAAGGAGGTCAAAGCCCTGGGGGATACCTGTGTCTACCTGCCGCAGGTGCGCCAGCTGGCCCACCAGTGTTCAGCGCCGCTCCTGCATGAACTTTCGGAAGCTGTGGACCCGCTGGAAGACCTGCTGGACCTTATCAACCGTGCCCTGGTGGAAGATCCCCCGGCAAACCTTAAGGACGGCGGTGCTATTCGCGCGGGCTATAACGCCGAGGTGGATGAGCTGCGGGATATCATGCACGGCGGCAAGGGCTTCCTTTCCCAGTTGGAAGCCAAGCTGAAAGAGGAGACCGGCATCCCTAAGCTGAAAATCGGCTTCAATAAAGTGTTCGGCTACTATATTGAGGTCAGCCGCAGCTATGCGGCCAGCGTACCGGATACCTTTATCCGCAAGCAGACCCTGACAACAGGGGAGCGCTACATTACCCCGGAACTGAAAGAGCTGGAAAACAAGATCCTTGGCGCAAACGAGCGCCTGTTGGTATTGGAACACCAGCTGTTTGCCGACCTGTTGGAAGCCATCTCCGCCCAGCTGCTGCGCATCCAGCGCACGGCTTTTGCGGTGGCCCAGCTGGATGTTCTGGCTTCCTTTGCGGAAGCGGCGGTGCAGAACAACTATGTAAAGCCCACGGTGGATGACAGCGATGTGCTTTCTATTACTGAGGGCCGCCACCCGGTGATTGAGCAGATGCTGAAAGGCAGTCTGTTTGTGCCAAACGATACCACGCTGGACGAAACCGAAAACCGCATGCTCATCATCACCGGTCCCAACATGGCGGGCAAATCTACCTACATGCGCCAGAATGCGCTGATTGCCCTGATGGCGCAGATCGGCAGCTTTGTTCCGGCATCCAGCTGCCATGTTGGCGTGGTGGATGCTATCTTTACCCGCGTGGGCGCATCGGATGACCTTGCCGCCGGTCAGTCCACCTTTATGGTGGAAATGACCGAAGTGGCCGAAATTTTGCAGCGGGCAACCAAAAGCAGCCTGGTCATTCTGGATGAGATCGGCCGCGGCACATCCACCTTTGACGGCATGAGCATTGCCCGCGCCGTGGTGGAGTACATCTGCGATAACATCGGCTGCAAAACCTTGTTCGCTACCCATTACCATGAGCTGACCAGCATGGACCAGGATGTGGACGGCATTAAAAACTATAACATCGCCGTCAAAAAGCGCGGGGAGGATATCACCTTCCTGCGGCGCATTGTGCAGGGCCCAGCGGATGACAGCTATGGCATTGAAGTCGCCAAACTGGCCGGTCTGCCGGAGGCCGTGATCAAGCGTGCCCACGCCGTGCTGCGCCAACTGGAAGCCACAGCTCCCGGCGCCAACAAGGCCATGCAGCTGGATTTTGAAACGGTGGAAGCCTATAACAACCCCGCCGTGCCCAGCGAAGTTGTGGACAAGCTGAACAGCCTGGATATTGAGACCCTGACCCCCATCGAAGCACTGAACTTTTTGTATGAGCTGAAACAGGCGCTGAAGTAAATACATTGTTCAAACGCTAAGGCAATACCGCATAATTCTAAGTGCCGATACGGCGAGCGAGGTGCGGCAGC
>ERZ1034969.259-NODE-259-length-37352-cov-13.534440_pt1 | contig 37352 bp, 34 predicted proteins | sample MGYA00520624_ERZ1034969 | MGnify/ENA primary metagenome ERZ1034969 (study PRJEB33766, sample SAMN09781776) | gut metagenome | biome: gut microbiome | host: Homo sapiens | place: Madagascar | study: EMG produced TPA metagenomics assembly of the PRJNA485056 data...
ATTATATAGAGGATGAACATAAAATGCAACTATTTTAGATTTCTTTAAACAATTTTAGTTATGTTGAACAATATTGTGCATTTGTTTTTGTGGAAAAACCTGTATTTGACATTTCACACTTTATGTAATATTATTTATTAGGTTTCTAACAATTAGAATACTAACAAAGGAGACTTTTTATTTTTATGAAAGAATCACTTCATTATCTTCTGATGTCCGACCATTTCCTGTTTCAGAAATCGCTGGCCGCAAGCGTCAGAGATACCGGACTAACACCCGGACAGCCAAAAATTCTCGACTATCTCATTAACCATGACGGGGCAATCCAGCGGGAAATCGCAGTGTCGTGCCATATCGAACCGGCATCACTGACTGCTATTTTAAATGGTATGGAGAACAAAGGCTATATTGAACGCAGAACGGATGGTGGCAACCGCCGCTCCTATCATGTGTACCTTACACCACTCGGCAGAAAATATGCCGACCGGCTCAGTCAGGAGTTTGCACGCATCGAAGCCAAAGCACTGGAAGGCTTTTCCGATTCCGATGCAGGACTGCTACAGGAACTGCTTGGCCGCGTATATGAAAATATGACAAAAATTCAGAAAGAAGGAACTCACAAATGAAACACTTAAAAGTAAGAATCCCCATGTATTTTATCGGGCTTTTTATTATGACAATCGGCATCGCCCTGTCCGTAAAGTCCAACCTCGGCGTATCCCCTGTCAGTTCGATTCCCTACACAATGACCTGTGTCTGGGGCATCGAGATGGGAAAAGCCACGATTCTTTTTCACATTGTACTGGTAGTGATCCAGATCCTGCTGCTGCGCAAAAAGTTCAAACCTGTGCAGCTCCTGCAGATTCTCGTTGGCGTTGTATTCGGATACTTTACCACTTTTTGTAATTACATGGTATCTTATCTCCCGACTCCACACAATCTGGTTATCCGTATCGTGATGGTACTTGCCAGCACAGTATTTGTCGCATTCGGTATCTTTTTGTATCTGCCGGCAGACCTGATTCCGCTTGCCGGAGAAGGCTGTATGCAGGCGGTTTCCACTGTCACAAACATTGAATTTTCCAGAGTAAAAATCGGATTTGACTGCACAATGGTTGTCGTCTCTGCAATCACCTGTCTGACGCTTTTGCACAGTCTCGGAAGTGTCGGTGCCGGCACGATCATTGCCGCAATTTTAGTCGGAACATTCGTTGGCATGATCAACCGTGCATTCGGCAGCCAGCGGGATGCACTGCTCGGAAAAAATGAGGATACTGCTGCCGACTCTGCAACCAGCTCCGCTTCCAACCATGTCATCACCATCTCCCGAGAGTTCGGAAGCGGTGGGCGCGAGATTGGAAAACAGATCGCTGAGCAGCTTGGCTTTCATTATTATGATTCGGAACTGATCCGGCTTTCCGCGGAGAAAAGCGGTTATGCCCCGGAATATGTCGAGCAGAATGAACAGGCATTAAAAAATCCGGTTCTCCACGATTTCTTTGCATGGTATGCCGGGCCACTGGAACAGGCCGATCTGCCAAAGGTTGACCAGCTTTTCCAGAAAGAAACCGAAGTCATCCGCTCCCTTGCGCAAAAAGAATCCTGCGTCATCGTTGGCCGGCTGGCAAATTACATATTAAAAGACCATCCCTGTGCTTATCATGTATTTATTTCCGCGGATGCCGCTGCCGAAGCAGCCCGGGTCGCAGAGCGTGACCACATTTCAGCGGATGCTGCTGCCGCAAAAGTAAAAAAGGTAAACCACGAGCGCGCGGTTCACTGTAAGCATTTTACAAAGACGGACTGGGGCAATGTAAAAAATTATGATCTCTGTATCAAATCCGATGATTTCGGAGTGGAGGATACGGCAAAAATTATCAGGGAACTGTTTCAGAAGAAAATGGGCGTGTGATATGAAAACGGGAGGCTTTTGCCTCCCGTCATGTGTTTTTCTATAAAACAGCCTGCAAAATCAGTGACATAATCACAATGACCGCACATACCACACCGCTTATCCGCATCCTTCTGCTGACATCTTTTTTCTCACTTATCCGTTTGAGCCATCCCGTTGTATACAGTATGTTTGCAATAAGCGTGCCAAGCGTCCACGCATACAGATCCCGCTTCACACTTTCCCAAAACGGAGACACTACCAGACCACCTGCGTCCATGGCCATTGCAATCAGTATTGTGATCACACCGGTAATTCCTATGATCCGTACCCGTTTTAAGAGCCTTGCGTTGTTTGTCTCTGTATAATCCGTTACTTTGATTACGGTTTCCTTTAATTCCTCATTCATCTGCTCGCTTTTCCTTTCTCCATCAATGATTTCCCGGATATCAACTTCATAAAAATCTGCAAGTTCCAACAGCATGCTGATATCGGGCATATTGCTTCCCGTCTCCCAGCGTGACACCGTGCGGCTTGTGATCTGAAATTTTTCCGCAAGCTGCTCCTGCGTCAGCTTCTTTTCATTGCGCAGTTGTTTTAAAAAATAACCTGTCTTTTTCTGATCCATAATGAAATCTCCTCTTGCTTTCCATCCATGTAAATCTGCTCCTCCTTTCGCAGATTACAATACCTGTTTTTTCCGGCAAAAACCACGACATAAAGCGAGAACTGCCGTGTTTTTTTCACCGGACATGAAATGTCTGCCCGGAAATCCCGTTTAATTACAAATCATACCTATCTCTTCTTTTTGCTGCCTCGTTATAAACCTGTTCATCCGTTCTGGCAGAAACAACAATAATTTTCATAACTTTGTCCACTCTCTCAACCTTATAGACAACCCATATCCCCAAATCTCTGAACTTTATTTTCATAAGATTGGTAAGGTTTGTTCCACTTTTATTACCCAATGGTTTCCCATATCCACCTTCCCTCACTGACAACGGATTCTGGCTGACTTTTTTAATTCCTTTTAACACCTGTATCTGAGCTGAATGGTCAAGTTTTTTCATATCCTTTTCCGCTTCCTCTAAAAACTCAATACTCCATATCATTCGATATCTGCATCCTCCGCTTCCAAAAGTTCTGCTTCACTGATGCCCAAATGTTTCATCACTGAATCATATGAAACGATCTCTTGATTCCCGTTATCATCCAAACGTTTATTTGCTTCCAACAAAAGAAAATAATCTTCCTCAATCTCCGTTAATCTTGTATACTCTTCGGGTGACAGAATAATTGCAGAAGGCTGGTTATTTTTTAAAACAATCAGTTCTTTTTCGGAACGAAGTCTATCAAATATCTTTGCAGCCTGCCCTTTGTTGAATTGTGAAATTGGAACAAGACTCTGTAAAAAATCAGATGCAATTGCCATAACAGACACCTCCATTGTTTAATTTCACTTATATTATATGCAGGAACAAGCCAGGAATCAACATAAAAGTTGTATTATTTTCTTTATAATTTTCATTATTATTTATTGTTCTTATTTCATGTTCACAGGACAATACACGGTATATGTATACGTTCCATCCTCATTTTTCACAATAGAATCCCCAACTGTTCCCACAAGCGTTCCATCGGAAGAAAATGCAAAGACCGTCTCACCCCCATTTCTTCCGGCAATGTTTTATGCTGTAATCTGCCACCTCAGCATCTGACTGCATATGAATATTGCCGTCTACCTCTACTGAGGACTTATGCGTAAAAACTGATTTGCTATGTCCCGGCTTCTTCACCTATTGGGACATATAGCGGAAAGGTTGCCCTTTATGTCCCGGCTTCTTCATCTATCGGGACATATATGGAAAAACTTGCTTACTATGTCCCGGTTTTCATCAAAAAGAGGATGTTTGGGCATACTTTTTCTGTATATGTCCCGCCTAGTTCTGTTTCCGGGACTTTTTACTTCCCTTTTTCTACATATGTCCCGCGTCTCTCTTTCCCCGGGACTTTTTACTTCTCTTTTTCTACATATGTCCAAAACTCCCCCAAAAAACTATAAACTTCCAAACAATGCTTTTCAAATATATATCAACGCATTTCTCGCAGGCGCAAACGCAGACGAAACATAACTTTTCACAAGTTTCCTTTTAAATAGCAACTTTGCAGACATATAAAATTTAGCTTTTGCTAAAATGATATTAGAAAACAGAGTTTTAGTATTTTCATTTTATGTATTCTGGTATATCATAAGTCCAGCACCGCTTCTTGACTAATGCTGTTTGATGTGAATATATCTGTTTATTTATAATTGAGTAAACATCCCCAAAATATACAAAACCAATTGCTTTTTTGCTGAATATGTATTTGTCGCGCGAACAAGACGGTGCAAATTTTTAATCGGCTCATTTATCGTTTTATATAGCATTGCTCTGGAAAACGGTTTTATGAAATAACATCAGGAGAAACCCATGATCTATTTAAAAAATCCCCTGTGCCTTGGCATAGAGGAATCCGAATACAAAGAAATGCAGTCTCTGGGCGGTATGCGCCAGAAACATTTTGAGAAAAATGAAGTGATCTTGTCTGCCGGATGCACCACGCACGAGATCGGTCTGGTGCTTTCCGGAAGCGTTAATATTGAAAATCTTGACTTGTGGGGCAGCAAAAGCATTTTGAGTAATGTCGGTGCCGGACAGGTTTTCGGGGAAACTTATGCATTTTCCCGCGAAACACTGATGGTCGATGCGGTTGCTGCCCAGCAGACCGATATTCTATTCTGGAATCTGGATATTCTCGTCCACACGCCGCATCCCGCAAGCACCTGGCAGCCAAAATTTATCCGGAATCTGCTACAGATCTCCCTGCGCAAAAATCTCGCGCTCTCCCAGCGGATTTTCTGTACGACACCGAAAACGATCCGCGGGCGGCTGCTTGTCTATCTGTCAAACCAGGCGGCAAAAGCCGGCAGCAATTATTTTAAGATTCCGTTTGACCGGCAGGGGCTGGCGGACTATCTGAATGTCGACCGCAGTGCGCTTTCCAAAGAGCTTGGCAAAATGCGGGACGAAGGAATTCTGACCACCCGGAAAAATGAGTTTACCCTGCACGGGGAAAGCACATAACAGCCCGCGCATCACCCCTAATTAAACTCCCGCGGACTCACATATTTACTCTTCGACATAGCGAATCCATTCTTGTATTTCACGGTGAGATACAACGTCTCCTCTCCGTCTGTCAGTTTCACATAACAGATGCCGTCCTTGAAACGGTCCGTAATGTCCAGCTTCTGATCTTTATAGTACAGCCAGACACTGCCGTCATCTTCGTACTCCACATCCGGCTGATTGATCTGCTCCATAATTTCATCTTCGGTCAGTGGACGTTCTGCACCGTCTCCATCCATTGCAATACCGCCGCCCTGCATTTCCGTGGAATCGCCGTTTTCATCTGGTATTTTTATCGTATAGCTGCTGATGCCGCCATCGTTTTTGATCTCGAGCATCGCGTTCGTCTGATCACCGTTTATCCAGAGCTGGATCGTTCTCTGGATGCCGCCGAGATCTGCTGCATAGGCAGTTCCCACGCCTCCCACTAAGATAATACATGCTGCGGCTGCTGCCGCGATGGTTTTCATTTTATGATGTTTCTGTCTCATTGCCATTTGTTCTGCCTCCATGGAAAAATCACCGGAGGTCTGTAACACTGAAAATGCCTGCTTGTATTTTTCTTTATTCGTCATCTTCCCATTCCTCCTTTAACGACTGTTTCAGCAGCACCCGCCCGCGTGACAGGCGGACCTTGACATTACTTTCTGACAAATGCAGAATTCCTGCAATTTCCCGGATGGCGTAATCCTCATAATAAAACAGGTGAATGACGATGCGATACTTTTCCAGAAGTTTCATCACGGTCTCAAACAGATTTTCTGATTCCGGTGTCTCGAAGGTCAGCGTTTCCATATAATCTTCCAGCGATAATTTGTTTTTCCGCCAGAAGGTGTGATTACAGTTCTTTGCTTTGTTGATTGCCACCCGGATCAGCCATGCCCGGATATGCTGCTCGTTTTCAAATTGTTTCTTGTTCATGTGGTACTGCAAAAACGTATCCTGCACAACATCCTCGGCATCCTCTCTGCTCTTACATACGTTAAAAGCCGCCGCAAATAAGTTGTTCTGATAGCGTTCCATCAGTTCCTGTACTGATTGTCTCATGAGCCGCTCCTTTATGTTTCATTTTCAAAGGCCTTTCACTAATAATACAAACGAAAAATCGGAAAGGTTACAAAAAAAGGAACCCTGTCCGGATATCTTTCCGGACAGGATTCCTTTTTATTATGTTCTCCTACTCTGCCAGCTTAAACCTGCCAACCAGATTTTTCAGTCCTTCCGACTGTGCGGAAAGCTCCTGGCTTGTTGCAGAAGTCTCTTCCGCAGCTGCGGAGTTGCTCTGTACGACACTGGAAATCTGCTCGATTCCCTGCTCGATCTGCTTTAACATATCTGCCTGCTCAGTAGAACTCTCGCTGGCGCCCTTTGCCGCATTCGCAAAATCATTCATGGATTCAAGAATCTTATTTAATGCAGCAACCGTCTTTTCTGTAATCTGATTTCCGTTTTCAATTTCCTGCAGAGATTTTTCAATCAGATCGCGAGTATTGACTGCCGCCTGTGCACTGTCACCCGCCAGTTTTCCGATCTGATCTGCCACAACCGCAAAACCTTTTCCGGCTTCCCCGGCACGTGCTGCCTCAATGGAAGCATTCAGGGACAACAGGTTGGTCTGACTTGCAATCTCCTCGATGGAACCGATGATGTTTTGGATTTCCTGTGAGGTACTGCTGATCCGCTCCATGGCATTGGTCAATGCCTGTAATTCTTCTCTGCTTTGATCTGCCTGTTCTACGGCAGTGCGTACCATCTGGTAAGCCCCGGAAGCGCTCTCTGCGCTGGATTCTGCAATTCCGCTGACACTCTCTACCGTTGCTGTCAGTTCTTCTACTGCACCTGCCTGATCGGTGGCACCTTCTGCCAAAGCCTGTGCCCCGCCTGCCAGCTGCCCGGAACCGGATGCAACCTGCTCGGATGCCTCATTAATCTGTGTCAGGGTATCACTCAGTTCATGTTTTAATTTGCTTATGGACTCATACTGCTGTCTGAAATTTCCAATATAAATCTGTGCATTATTACTGGATACATTGAAATTTCCTTCTGCCATTTCTCCCAGAAGATAACTGGTATCCTGCACAATCACCTCCAGAGTTTTGCATGCCTGCCGGAAATTACCGGCAAGTTTTCCGAGTTCGTCTGGAGATTCATAATTTATTTCCACATCAAGCTGTCCTGCTTTCAGTTTCTCAGCTGCACTTTCCAATTCCTGAATCGGCTTTAGCATAATTCCGGTAATGGTGGTCCGGATGACAGTAGAGAAAGCCACTGCTCCTGTTCCTATGAGAATCATCAGAATAATGCTCACAATTCCCGTTACCCTGGCAGATGTATACTGACTCTTTGCCTCTGCGGATGCCACTTTTCCGATATCAACCAATATATCCTGAAGTTTCTCTGTTGCATCATTATAATCGGAATTAAACAGTACCAGAGCTTCGTCATTTTTATTCTGCTGCGCCAGTTCCATGAGCGCTACCCGCTGTTTTTTCAGTTCTTCTATCGCATCTTTTAATTCCGCAACTTCTTTTTTATCATGAAAAGACTTCTCCAGTGTGGTAACATTTTTTCCAACCTGATCTGCATACTGCTGTGCCGAATTAAGATAACTCTGTGTGGAAGCTGTATCATCGGTTGTCATCGACCACAAAATATATTTTCCCACAAGCTGTATATCTTTACGGATTTCCATCTGCAATGTGCTGTTTGCATATGCTTCCTTGTAAAACTTATAAGTATCCACATTCATCATTACAATGGAAACAAGCGAAACAACCATAGCAACAGCAAACGTTACAATGACTGTAGTAAATGCATACTTCAACTTCATTCCTACCTTCAGTTTTCGGTAAAACTCTTCCATTTTTTTTCGTCCTTCCATTTTCTCTGTTCCTTTCTTTATTCCGCTTTAAAATACTATTTTTATCATACGCCTTTTTTCCTCCCACTGCAATGTTTCTGTCGAAAATATGCGAATTTTATCTTTTTCCACACTCAGAAATTCCCCCCCTGGTTTGTCCCCTTTGCATTCCAATAAAATGATGGTACAATGATGACATAACACAAAACATCTGTTTTACATATATTGTTGGAAATGGAAATGAAATGGAAAAAGCACAGATTCGAATAATCCGAAGCAAAAGAAAAACCGTTGCACTGGAAATCCGTCCGGATTTATCGGTTCTGGTAAGGGCACCTTACTGGATGGCAGACTGGCAGATCCGTAAATTTGTCGATGAAAAATCAGACTGGCTGTATGCCCATCTCCGGGAAATGGAACAAAAACAAAAATTGGAAGCTGCACGCCCGAAAGCCGCACCTTTAAATCCCGGGGAATTGCAGATGCTTGCAGATGAAGCACTGCGCATAATTCCGGAACGGGTACGGTTTTATGCCCCGGTTGTCGGCGTGACCTATGGCAGGATCACCATACGAAACCAGCGTACACGCTGGGGAAGCTGCAGTGCAAAGGGCAATCTTAACTTTAACTGCCTGCTGATGAAAGCACCGCCGGAAGTGCTGGATTACGTGGTCGTCCATGAGCTGTGCCACCGGCTGGAGATGAACCATTCACCACGCTTCTGGGCACAGGTGGAGCGTGTGCTTCCAGACTATAAGGTTTCCCGCAAATGGTTACGGGAACATGGCAATGAGCTTATGGATTTAAACCCATAAGAAGGAGATACTGGTATTCCTGCATCTCCTTCCTGCTTTCATGTTATTTTTTACATGTAATATCGTTCTGTTCTCAATTACTTTCTATTGTATAAGTCCCCTCTTCAAAATTTACATGCAATTCTGCATATGCCCCGTCATATTCCCAGCGGATTTCCAGAGAACTCTCCTCTCCGGAGATTGTCACCTCTGCACCTTCCGAAAATGCCTTATGGGTATTCCTCATACGGATTAGCGCAAGCTGTTTTTGAACCACATCTTTTTTCAGTCCTTCCGCGATCTGATCACCGGAAAGATTTGTCCGGTTGATTTCCTTATGTCCGGATTCCCCTGCACGCTGCACCGCTTCATGGTCATTTTTTCCGGCAAACAGATCCAGATACCAGATCTGCGGTTTGCCCGGCATAAACATCTGGATGGCCCGCGCCAGAAGCATTTTTTCATCCGACTCTCCCAATGCACTGTAGTACGTGGCATTTACCTGATAATACAGATTCTTTTGTCCATGTAAATTTTTGACCATGCCTCCGCGGGATACAATCCGGTCAATTAACGACTGGATCTCCTCTTTTGGAAGCAGTCCCTTTAAATCCAGAAGCGGGATGCCGTCGTGACAGCCAAGCATGTTGACCGTGGAGATCTTCTTTTCCACAATTTCCTTCGCCCATGCCGCAAGGTATGTTCCGCGCCTGTTCTCAATCGCATCAATGACCAGTCCCGGCAGGAAAAAATCGTAGGTCGCATAGCCTTTTTCTGCAAGCGTCTGGTATATTTTTTCGTCATACGCTGCGTGGATCTCCGGCAAAAGCGTAAGTCCCAAAGGTTCTGCCAGCGCATGAATCTTCTGTAAAAGTTCCCATGTCTCCGGATCATTGAGGAAGTTTTTCTTTCCCGGTGTCTTCGGCGCATAGGCAAAGGCATCCAGCCGCACGATCGCCGCTCCGTAAGAAGCTATTTTCTCCAGTGTTTCACGATAAAACTCCCACACCTTTGGCGACTGGATGTTTACATCCATCTGTCCGAGATAGTGTCTGCCATGCACTTCCTGATAAAAGGTATTCCAGTACGGCACCTTTTTTCCATCCGGAAATTCCACCATAAGGATTGGCAGCCCCGGTTTTCGGAAAAACATCTGCTTTAAGCAGTCTTCGTCCGGCTGGATATAGCCTTCTTTTGTCATGGTTCCATGCCCTTCCCAGAAAGTATTCCAGTCGATGAAAAAGTCCCGGTAATCCGAATCTTCTCCCTTTTTTACAAGATCCTGAAACTGTGGAGACTGTGCAGAAGCATGGTTTAAAATAAAGTCCAGCTTCAGATCAATTCCCATATTTTTTAACTGCTCCAAATCTTCCCTGCGGGCAAGCTGCTCATTCAGATCATAATCAATAACCGAAAATCCCCGGTCCAAATCCGAATGATACAGGCTTGGCAGAATGTAAAAAGAAGAAAATACCTCCTGCAAATCCTCCGTTTTGAGCAAGTTTACAATATCTTCCAGCCGTCCGCCAAGGCTGTCGGGATAGGCATTGAGCATTGGTTTATTGTTCATAGACGTCTCCGTCCTTTCCTACGATAAGTCCTGCATGTTCCCGCTGCATGTCCAGTTTTTCCTGTTCCAGTTCCACCACGCGGCAGATAAATGGACTTGCGGCATTCTCATCCCGGTTTCTTCGAATACGCCGGGCTTTCGTTTCTTCCGGGGAGCTCTCCAAAAAGATCGGAAGATCCACACCGTTTACATATTCACTTCCACCATGCGTCCACTCCAGAAGCATAACTGAAATTCCTGAAAAATCCGTTTCTTCATAGGAAATATCGCCATCTTCGCGTCCCATATGCTTTAACGTGATCTGATCGTTTCCCTCGTGAAACGCTGCAAGCACTTCATTGATCCGGTTAAAATCAATCTCCTGTGGTGTTCCGAGATATCCACGCAAGCCTTCTTCCCCGGCTGTTTTATACACGCGCATCCGTTCTTCATCGTTGCGTTTTGGAATGCGGTGTGGATAATCATCCCCGGAAAGCAGATAACAGCCAACCCCATCATTTAAGAAATACTGCTGCAGCGCCGTTGCCATCGTTGTCTTTCCAGAACCGGAACCGCCATAAATACTGACAACTACGCGCTCCCCGTCATTCGTTTTCTGCCGCCACTGCTGCACCTTTTCATACAGTCTTTTCGCTTCTTTTAATTCCACAAAAGAAAACTGATAAGCCTCATATTCTCTGGTAAATGGTAAAAGAGGAATTCCGGCATTCATCAGTGCCGCACCGGAATACTGTTTTCCGCTGTTCTCCTCTAAATACACGGCATCTGGTTTTAATCCACGCAGACGGACATATACCGTCGCCTGGTTTGCCTCTGCCATAAGCCGGACCACGCTCACCAGAGCACGATCCTGTTCCTCTGAAACCGACATCCAGGCCGCAATTTCATCCACAAACGGGTTCGACAGCCGCCAGTAAGTTCCTTCGTTGATCAGTCTCTCATATTTTTTATAGGTCTGAATCTGTTCCCGGATCTGCTGCTTTTCTTCTTCGGACAAAAGCGCCGGATTTAATTCATACCCAAACGTTCCTGCCATCGCCGTCACTCCACGGGTATGCAGACTTGTCAATCTTCCTGTCTGGTGATTCGGCACTGCGGAAACATGTGCCCCCACAGCAGAAACCGGATAAAAAAAGGAGGTTCCGTACTGAATCCTTGTGCGGTTAATCGCATCCGTATTGTCACTGCACCAGATCTGCGGAGAATAATAAAGCATTCCTGCATCAAATCTGCCACCTCCGCCGCTGCATCCTTCCAGCAGCAAATCCGGGTAACGGTTCGTCAGACGTTCGAGGAAATCATAAACACCAAGTACATAATCATAGGAAAGATTTCCAGCATAGACATCTGCCATGCTGCGGTTCATATCCCATTTAACGTAATCAACCTTTCCCTGATCGAGCACTGCACAGATCTGATCAAATACATGATCTCGCACTTCTTTTCTGGAAAAATCAAGCAGAAGCTGATTTCTTGACCGGATTGGCTTTCTTCCCGGAATCTGAATCGCCCAGTCCGGATGCGCCCGGTACAGATCACTGTCTTCATTGACCATCTCCGGCTCAATCCAGATGCCAAATTTCACGCCCTGCTCATGCACACGGGTAATAAGATCTGCCAGACTGCCCCCCAGTTTCTTTTCGTTGACCTGCCAGTCCCCAAGGGAAGAATTGTCATCGTTTCTTTTCCCGAACCAGCCGTCATCCATTACTACCATATCAATCCCAAGGGAAGCGGCTTCTTTTGCCAGATCCACAATCGTATCTCCCGTAAAATCGAAATAGGCTGCCTCCCAGCTGTTGATCAGCACCGGGCGCTGCATATGGACATATTTGCTGCGGCACACATGGTTGCGGATGCAGTTATGATACTGCTGCGACAATGCAGACAATCCATCTGCCGAATAGGATAAAATGACTTCCGGCACCGTAAAGGTTTCTCCAGCCGCGAGCGGGTAGGAAAACAGTTCTTCATTTAATCCAAGAAGCAGGCGCGTCTGGTTGAACTGGTCTTTTTCCGCCTCACAGGAGAAATTGCCGCTGTATACAAACAGCATGCCATAGCAGCTGCCTGCCGTCTCTGTTGTCCCTTTTTCTGCCAGAATCACTGCCGGATTATACTGATGGCTGGATGTTCCCCTGCGGCTGCCAAACGCAATCGTTCCATGTCCCAGCGGGGTGCGCTCCAGATTGCGCTCCATGGCATGCTTTCCATAAAACCGCAGGACATCAAACTCTCCCTGTACAAAATCCAGACAGGCTGCCGCTGCCTTTTCGATCGTAATCTGTCCGGTTCCCGTATTTTTAATCCGGACACTCCTTGTAATGATATCGGTTTCTTCTAAAACGCCATACAGCAGATGCACTTCAACCTGTGCGTTTTCATCTGCAAGGACTATTTCCAGTGTCTGTGCTTCGTTTTCATCTGCCCAGACAGCCGGAAGTCCCTGTAACTGATACTTGCCGCTTCGGATCTCATAGCTCTTAAAAAGCAGATCCGCACTTTCCACCCCTTTTTCATTTTTGATATTCAGCGCGATATTGCGGTAATCCCCTGTGCCAAGGGACGGATACTCCTGTGGCAGCGCATCCAGCGAATAGGTGCGGTCCATACCGGCTGCATAAGGATTTCCGGAAAATCCGCGGTCTGCATAGGTTAAGACATAGTCCATGGAACTGTTTGTTTTTTCTCCGTAGTACAGATGCAGCAGATATCCCAGTGGATCAACCTGCATCTGATAAGTTGTATGCGCCGTATGCAGGGTAAAGATTTTTTTATTTGGATTGTATATAATTGCCATAGAAGTCACCTCGTTTATTCTTTATCCTTTGACTGCACCGTTTGCCACACCATTCAAAATCTGTTTCTGACAGATCATATAAAAGATCAGGATCGGGATCAGTGCCAGAATATAGGAGGCAAACGCCAGATTGTAATTGGTTCCAAACTGTGTCTGGAAGTTAAGCTGTGCAAGCGGCAGCGTATTCTGTCCGGTTCCGGACATGATAACAAGCGGTGTCATAACATCGTTCCATGTTCCAAGGGCTGTCAGAATCGCAACCGTTGCATGCATTGGTTTCATCATCGGAAAAACGACTTTCCAATAAGTTGTCCAGGTGCTTGCGCCATCGATATCTGCAGCCTCCTCCAATGCTACCGGAATATTTTTTAAATATCCACTGTAAAGCAGGACATTCATTGGCATGTAAAATACCAGATACAACACGATGACACCGGCACGGTTTCCAAGTCCCATGTGTGCCGTCTGTTTTACCAGAGGCATCATTAAGATGGAAAATGGAACAAACATACCACTGACAATATACAGATAGATAAAACGGAAACTTTTTCTTCTTGCCATGCCCCGCCCGATCACATAGCCTGCAATCGAGTGGATCAGAATTGCCAGTACGATCGTTACCAGAGTGATCAGTAAACTGTTTCCAAGAGAACGCCAGAAATCGGTCACTTCCATTGCCTGACGGAAGTTTTCAAAACTCCATTGTTTCGGGAAAGAAAGTGCACCCGCCACATCGTTTGTCATCTCACTTGGTTTCTTAAACGCAATGATCGCTGCCATATACAGTGGAAAAAATACGGTAACCGTCCCCAAAATCAGAACAATCGTAAGTATCCGGTTTGTTTTCTGTTTTTCTTTCATCATAACTGCTCCTCCTTCTTATTCATGACTGTCATCTGGAAAAGTGAAATTGCCACAATCACAATAAAGAAAATAACTGCATTTGCACTCTGGAATCCAAACTGTCCGCCATCCATACCATTTTTATAAATCAGGTAAGAGATCGATTCGGTGCTCTGTGCCGGACCTCCCTTGGTCAAAGACATGATCTGGTCGAATACCATGAGAAAATTCTTTGTGCTCAATACCAGATTGATTGTTACAAACGGCATAACCAGTGGAAATGTTACTTTCCAGAACTGTTTCCATTTACTTGCTCCATCAAGCATACTCGCCTCGTAAACTTCCTCCGGGACGGTCTGCAGACCGGAAATATAAATAATGGTATTCATGGCAACTGCCTGCCATACACCAACAATCAGCACGCCAATCCACGCGTATTTTTCACTTGCAAGAATACTGTTCTGTAAAAATCCAATATGGAACACATTTCCCACAGTTGGAAGAATGTAAGTAAAAATAAAACTAAAAATATAACCGATGACAAGTCCTCCTAAAATATTCGGTACAAAATAAATACCGCGCAGTGCACTTTTAAAACGGATTGCACTGTTTAATCCAACTGCCATGATCAGACTCAGCACATTTACCAGTATCGTTCCTGCCAGTGCATATTTAAACGTAAACAAATAGCTTTTTCCCACTCGGGAATCCGTAAACAGATCTGCATAGTTCCGGAATCCGACATAATCGTACGTTCCGTATCCTTTATAATTGGTAAAACTGTAAATCACACCTTTGATCATTGGAAGCGTATTGAATGCAAAAAATAAGATTACAACCGGTATGATAACCGCCCAGAATGTTTTGTCTCTGTTTGACATTTTCTTTTTCATTGTGCATCCTCCTGTTCTTTCTGATAATCCTGTACTTTCCGAATCAGATCCCGGTTGTAGCGTTTCCAGTCGGAATCAAATTTTTTCAAAAACTTTTCCTGTGCATTGTCTCTTGTATCCAGCAGGAACGTCTGGATCATGGCATCCACACTCATCTCACTCGGATAATGGTGATCCTGATAATCTGCCATGCGGTTGTTTTCAATGTAAGGACGCATATCCTCAAGTGTTTCCGGAATTGCGAAATCCCCATCCTTGCAGGCAATTCCGCCCTGATCATCCAGATAAATCTGAATGGTCTCATCGTCATACAGATACTTTAAAACTTCATATGCAGCCTCTTTATTTTTGCATGCTTTCATTACGGAAAACTGCAGATCAATTCCTGAATTTAATACATTGTCTGATTCGTTATCATTTGCAGGAAATGTAAAAGAACCGATATTCATATCCGGATTGACCGATTTGATCTGCGGGATCGCATAGCTTCCAATCGGATACATGGCTGATTCCCCGCGGGCAAATGCCGTACATGCATCGTTATAACCATAAGCATACGGATTTTTTTCTGCGTAATCCAAAAGCGCACGCATCTTTTCTGCTACCGGTCCATACGTATCGGAAAATGTGGTATTTCCCATATTTACCTGATTGCAGGTATCCGAATCGGTAAGTCCGACTGCCAGCGCATTCCACGGAGCCAGACAGGTCCAGGTATCTTTAAAACCCAGATACAGCGGAAGTGTTCCGCTTTGTTTTATTTCATCACACAGTGCCGTAAATTCCTGCCAGGTGGTCGGAACTTTCCAGCCATTTTCCTCAAACAGATCTTTGTTATATAAAATTCCTGCTGCATTTGCCACATATGGAAGTGCGTATGTGCCATCTTTTGGAATAAACTCCAGTTCCTTATCCATATCCAGATATGCCTGCTTGACTGTCTGAACTTCATCCAGATCGGAAATATCATCAAACAGATCTGCATCTAAAAAATTGGAGTAGTTGATATCGCCTCCGATTGCAATGATATCCGGATAATCCTCCCGGATAAAACGTGTCTTTAAAATGGTCATTGCTTCATTTGGAGATGAAATCGTCAAATGAATGTCATCATGTGTTTCATTGAACCGCTTTTCAATTTTTTCAAATGCCTTAACTGCTTCTGGTTTGTAGGAAACCACTTCAATCTCCGTTTTTCCATCCGCCCTTTTTTCGCTTCCGCATCCAGCGAGTCCTGTCATACACATGCCCAGTGCAAGCACAGCCGCAAGACCACGGAAAATATTCCTTTTTGCCATATTCCTCTCTCCTTTTCTTAAATATATCCGCTTGCCTTTTTGATAATCTAATTATAACATACCTTTATGCGTCCTTAAATACCCATATTTTTTTAATTTTATACCTAAATGCAATATTTTGTGCTATAATAGATACTAATATCGCATTTTGGTATATACGGAGTGTTTTATGAGTAATACATTTTTTAATATTTTTCCAAATGAAAATTTTATTGATCTGTGCATGTATCAGTTTGGATACGAACAGTGTGATCCCGGTCATTCTTTCGGACCTGCAACACGCAACCACTACCTGTTTCACTACATTCTTTCCGGAACCGGAACACTCATGGCAGACAATTCCAAAGGAGAAACACGGACCTATTCTGTAAAAAGCGGACAGGGGTTTATGATTTTCCCGGGGCAGATCAATACTTACATTGCCGATGAACAGCTTCCATGGGAATATATGTGGATCGAATTTGACGGCTTACGTGTAAAAGAGGCTTTAAGTGTCACAGATTTGTGCAAAGACGCGCCCGTTTATCATTCCCATTCCAAAGAACTGCGGGAGAAACTTGCGGAAGAAATGCTTTATATCATTCATCACCCAAAGGAGCCGCCATTTCATCTGATCGGACACCTGTACCTGTTTCTGGATAACCTGTTACAATCCGCTAAATCGACACGGATTGTCCCAAGTGGCAGAATGAGTGATTATTATATAAAAGAAGCAATGAATTATATCGAACAAAACTTTCAGAATCCGATTACGATTGAAGACATTGCCGCTGTCTGTGGTATCAACCGGAGTTATTTTGGGAAAATATTCCGAAACTCCGTCGGACAATCTCCGCAGGAGTTTTTGATGAACTACCGCATGGTAAAAGCCACAGAATTATTAAAGCTGACTTCCCTATCCATCGCAGATATCGGATCTGCGGTCGGATATGAAAATCAGCTTCATTTCTCCCGCGCATTTAAAAATATCTATGGTGTTTCCCCGCGGGAATGGAGAAACCAGCACAAATAATCAGACTTCTGTCTTTTTTGCTGTAAACAGCTTCTTTAAACAGCTGAATGCAACGAGTACACCGAGAACCATCAGAAGAATTGCCACGATAAACTGCAGACCGTCTACCAGGAAAGTTGCCTGACCACCGGCAATATTGGAAACCAGTGCAATGGTCTTCTGGATCAGTGCGGTAAACGTAACTGCCAGCATAACAAACATCGGTATGTAAAGTGTCCAGCCGGTTCTTCCGGTTGTCTTTAAGAATACCGCAAGTGCAATCAGTACAAGTGCTGCAAGCAGCTGGTTCGCAGAACCAAACAGTGGCCAGATATTATTGTATCCGCCAAGAGTCAGTAAATAACCAAAGAATAAGGTAATAATTGTTGCAAAATATTTATTGGTCAGAACTTTCTGCCAGCCCGGCATCTTGGAAGTGTCAGTAGTATCCCCGTAAAACAGCTCCTGAAACGACATACGTCCGATCCGTGCAACAGAATCGAGAGAGGTCAGTGCCAGTGCAGATACACACATCGTCATAAATACGGTAGCAACCTGTACCGGAATACCGAATTTTTCGAAAAATCCTGCAACACCAGTAGAGAAGATGGAAAACGGAGTGCCCTCCGGCTTGGTTCCGTTTACAGCAACCGCACCAACTACAACGAGTGCAACGACACCAAGCAGAGACTCTACAACCATGGCACCATAACCGACCATCGGCATATCTTTCTCGTTACTGATGGTCTTTGATGATGTTCCGGAAGAAACCAGACTGTGGAATCCGGATACCGCACCACAGGCAATCGTTACAAATAAGGTAGGGAACAGATAACTGCCATCTACATTAAATCCGCTAAATGCATTCAGCTTCATGGTCGGATGCTCGGCAATGACACCGACAACCGCGCCAATGATCATGCCCAGCAGCATGAAGGTGGTCATGTAATCACGCGGCTCCATGAGCAGCCACATCGGCATGACAGAGGCAAGGAACAGATATGCCATAACAATATAGATCCAGGTACTCTTTGTTGCATACATTGGAAGTTTCATACCAATGATAAACATGACAACCAGCAGGGCAATGGCAACCACTGCGCGAACCCACTCTTTCATCTTTCCGACCTTTTTCTGGATCAGACCAAAGATGATGGCAACAACGATAAACAACATGGAAATGGATGCCGCTGCGGAATTCGCATAGCCTGTTGCCTTTGTCATCCCTTCCACACCTTTTCCGACAAACGTTCCGGCAACCATATCGGTAAAAGCTGCCATAACCAGAAGGGTAAACAGCCAGCAGAACAGCATAAATAATTTCCGTCCGGTTCTTCCGATGTATTTCTCGATGATCATTCCCATCGATTTTCCTTCATTTTTAACGGAAGCATACAGTGCACCGAAATCCTGCACAGCTCCGAAAAACAGACCTCCGATCAGCAGCCATAACAATACCGGCACCCAGCCGAATACGGATGCCAGGATCGGTCCGGTGACAGGTCCCGCACCTGCGATGGAAGAAAACTGATGGGCAAACACCGTCAGTTTGGAGGAAGGAACATAATCCTGTCCATCTTCATGCGTATAAGCCGGAGTTTTTGCTTTCGGATCCAGCCCCCATTTGCTGGCAAGCCAGCGTCCGTATAACAGATAGCCGGCACCAAGTACCACAATTGCAATTAATACGATAACTAAACCATTCATTGTTTTTTCGCCATTCGGCGACTCCCTTCTTAATATTTGCAAAGAGAATGGAACAGGAATTAAAAAACCTCCGTCCCTATATACCTCTTATCAGTATATAAAGACGAAGGCTTATGTTATGCTTCCGCGTTACCACTTTATTTGCCGTATGAAACGACCACTCACTCTCATCGCTGCACTCCCCATCCAGTAATAAGTTTCTTTATAACGGTAGAAAACCGGTGATGCCTACTGTCCCACACAGGATTCAGCACACTGCTCGCAGAGGATGGTCATCCGAATGTCCTACTGTCTCGCACCCTCCGGCAGCTCTCTGAAAAACTGTAGTGCAGCCTGCGCTGCATCACATATTCTGATGATCGTATTCTGTTCGATGCATTTGCCTGATTTCTCTTTGTTAACAAAAAACTAGCACTCTTCTTCCAAAATGTCAACACATTTTTTAGTTTATTACAAATATTCTCAAAACTCTGTAGCTATTGATTTTCTGATTTCCCGGGATTATAATCATCTGTACTTATTAAAGAGGGGATTTGTTTCACTATGAATATGCAAAAGAAAAATACAATTGACATGACACATGGATCTCTATGGAATAAATTACTGCTTTTTGCCCTGCCTCTGGCTGCCAGCAGCATTTTGCAACAGCTTTTTAATTCTGTGGACACTGCTGTAGTCGGCCGTTTTGCAAGCAGCCGTGCATTGGCGGCCGTGGGAAGCAACAGTTCGCTCATCGCACTGATGATTAATCTGTTCATCGGAATTTCGCTCGGTTCCAACGTAATTATTTCCCGCTACATCGGACAGAAAGCCGAAGAACATGTAAAAGCGGCAATTCACACCGCCATCGTTGTCGCTTTATGCAGCGGCATTTTCGTGCTTGTACTGGGGCAGTTCATTGCCAGACCGGTACTGACACTGATGGGAACTCCAAAAGATGTTATCGATCTGGCAGTTTTATATCTGCGGATCTATTTTCTCGGCATGCCATTTATCATGCTTTATGATTTCAGTTCTTCAATCCTGCGCAGCATCGGTGACAGCCGCCGCCCGCTGTATGCCCTGATTGCCGCCGGAATCATCAATACCGGACTGAACCTGATTCTTGTCATTGTATTTCATCTGGGAGTATCCGGTGTCGCAATTGCCACCGTTGTTTCTAATATTGTAAGTTCCGGTATTCTGTTTTATATTTTACTGCATGAACAGGAACCAATCCGTGTCAGACTCTGTGGCTTGTCCATTGACTGGGGCGAACTGAAAAAAATTCTGATCATTGGTGTTCCTGCCGGCCTGCAGGGCATGGTCTTTTCCCTTGCCAACGTCTGCATCCAGAGCATGATTAACAGTTTTGGATCAAACGCTATCGCAGGATCTGCAGCTGCACTGAACTTTGAATTTTTTGCGTATTTTATGGTAAACGCATTTGCCCAGACTACCGTTACTTTTACGAGCCAGAATTACGGTGCCGGGGATTTTAAACGGTGCAAAAAAGTATACCGTCTCTGCATGATTTTTTCCGTGATATTCTGTGGTCTGTTATCCGGTGTTTTTGTACTCGGCCGGGACTTTTTCGTTCGCCTGTACACAACCGATCCGAATGTCCTGACTTTTGCCGTACAACGCCTTCTGATCGTCACCACACTGGAACTTCTGACCTCCACTTACGAGATCAGCGGCGGTGCCATGCGTGGCTTTGGCCATTCCCTGACACCGGCTCTGATCACCGTGGTCGGCTCCTGCGTGCTGCGCCTCATCTGGATCAACACCGTCTGCCGTGCCGTACATGAATTCTGGGTTGTTATGATTATCTATCCGATCTCCTGGGTACTGACCGGTACGGCTATGATCACGGCATATCTGCTTCTGCGGCGGAAACTGATGCGTTAAGCATCGGAACGGGCAAATGCATTCTTCATCTGTCCGCACAGTTCAAACAGAACTTTATCGAGTGTATCGGCAGCTTCTTTTTTTACCATATCTGCCACCGCATTGTTTGCTTCTGTCTTAAGTGCCATGCGCTTTCCTGCGTCGGTTTCTTTTTCCAGCAGTTTATCATAATGATTGATAATCTCATGTCCTTTAGACAGCACTTTCTCCTGATACCGCTCGACATGGAACACCGATTTCTTATAAGAGGCATCTGCCATCGCACCAATCATCCGGCTTACCCAGTAAAAATTATCTGTAGAAACTTCTGCTGTCGTATTGGCCACATATTCCGGAGTTTTCTCCACCTGTGCATAAAACGGCACCATGGCATTAAAGGCATTGGAACCATACGCAACCCACTCCAGTACATTGGCATCCTCTCCATGCTCCGGGCGGATATGTACCAGACCAACAAAATCATTGCGGTTGATACCGATGGAACGATACATGCCGCGCTGCCCCGGATCTCCATACGCTCCATATGGATCGTATGGCGTTCCCTGATAATGCGAGGAAAGCACATATTTCACATCTTCCACCGTAATCTTGCGCTCCGGTACCAGTGTCCATGGCAGATCATCAGACTCCGGTGTAAAATCCGCATCCGGTCCATCCCAGTTGTATGTGTGTGGATTCAGGCAGCGCAGCATATACCACGCACGAGGTGTATTGTACACATGATCTGCATCGTCATGGCTGCCAAAAGCTTCGCGCGGATTTAAAGTGCCATCCATGGATAGATTCAGGTGATGATCCGAAATAAACTCCCGCATATCTGCGGAACACATATGATTTTCCTGCATGGTAAATGCATCATCCAGATCAAATGCATCAATTCCAAGCTGATTTGGCATAACCACATACGCATCATCCGGCACACGGCGTGCAATCCAGTGATGTCCGCCAATGGTCTCCATCCACCAGATTTCATTCTGATCGGAAAAGGCAATTCCATTCATTTCATAAGTACCATAGGTTTCCAGAAGTTCTCCCAGCCGCTGAACACCCTCTCTTGCATTGTGGATATAAGGAAGTACTAACGATACAATATCTTCCTCTCCAATGCCGTTTTCCACCAGCGGATCTGCACCGAGTACACGTGGATTGGATGTGATTGTCTCGGTTGCCGTCATTCCGGTCCGTGCTTCATTGACTCCGCATGCACCCCAGATTCCTTTCCCTTCCACTGCATTTGGCATAGCCGTATAGCGAAGCGGATTTTCTGGAAGCGGAATTTCTACAGAAGAAAGTACCGCTTTGTATACACGTGGCTGCTCCTTTGGCTGCACCACAATCATTTTCTTTGGCGTAAAGTGATCATTTCCACCCGCATCATCATTTCTCGCAATCATGGTTGAACCATCATAGGTTGCATTTTTTCCTACTAATATCGTTGTACAAGGCATATTTTTTATCTCCTTTTTTCGTTATCGCAATCCGGCGTTTGTCATTCTACCTTAATTTTTGTGTCCGGGCATCGCTTCGACCGTGATGTCTTCCTTTCGTTTCACCTCAAATACCGGAATCCACGCGGTCTCCGCAACCGGGGCATAATGCAGATTTCCGGTTGTCAGACGGTTCTGCTTCTCTGGTTTCAATTTTCCCATAAGAAAAAATGAAATCGCCCCACTCACTTCGCTTTGGGAACCGTCCGGATTCTTTTTATAAATTCTTTCTGCCGGGGAATCGTCCTCGAGAGAAACGGCCGGATCATCGGGTGTCAGCTTGTAGCGCATGCTCTGCGCAAAACGTGGGTAACACATATCATTGTCCGGCATCCGTTCTGCCGATATTTCTTCCTCTGCTATTTCCAGCACATCCAGCCGGTAGGTCTGCCCTGTGACCGGATGTGAAAAACGGATCTGATCGCCTGTGCGAAGAATAAAACTTTCTTCTCCATAGATTCTTTTTTCTTCTGCCTGCAATGTCAGCACAAGGTTTTGTATCTTACTGGCAGCTACCGGCTGCTTCCACATAAAATGAAAACGCCCGATCCACCAGAGGTATGCAGGATCTAAACCATAATGCTGCCTGCAGGCTTCTGCCTCCGGATCCTGTTCCCATTCCAGCTTTTCCAGAATGTCTGACGGATACCAGGCCATCCCCATGGTTCCGTCACTTTGCAGTTCCTCCCCATTACAGGTAAGCAGCACTGCCGGGCATTCACCAAGTGGGGATTCTGCCTCTATCTGCGACAGCTGCCGATCCGTAAGCCGGTCTTCGTCCGCCTCTTTCCATTTCTCATAAAACGCAAGGTACTGTTTTGATGCCACCTGCTTTGCCAGTTCCAGTACCAGCCCCTGTGGACAGGCAAAAACCGACAATGCTTTCCATCGTTCACTCTGGGAATTTTTATTTTCCCACACAATATCCTTTTGCAAAGGAATCTCTGCACCAGGTTCTTCTTGAGCCAGTTCTTCATAATTTTCATAATAAACGCAATACTCTTCTCTCATGGCAGTTCCGCCCTATCTGATATAGAATACGCGGTTTTCTTTTCTTGGAATAACATCCGGATAATCCCCGTCCACATAGCCGAGCGCACAGTGTCCGATTCCCTCATATTCATCCTCAATCCCAAGGGATGCAAGCAGTTCCCTGCCCCAGCTGCTTTCAAATTCCTCTTTCGCGCGGTGAATCCAGCAGCTGCCGATTCCCAGATCATGGGCTGCAAGCATGAGGTTTCCCATCACAAGACTGCCGTCATAGACATGTGTCGGCCAGTCTTTTTTTCCTAAAACGATGAGCATTGCCGGTGCGCCGTAAAACGGATCACCCTCACTTCCCATGATTTCTGCATTTTTCTTTGAGATTTCATCGCGTTTCTCTTTGTTTGTCACCTGAATGATGATGACATTCTGTGCGCCTCTGCCGTTTGCCGCATAGGTTCCCGCTTCGATGATCTGGTCTAAAATTTCCTGTGGGATGGCATCCGGTTTGAATTTTCGGATGCTTCTTCTGGTTTTCATTTCTTCTAATACGTTGCTCATTTTGGTTTCCTCCTGTCAGTCTTCTTTTGTTAATTGCTCAATCACACACGTATGTGTTTTTGTCTCTCTGTTGTAGTTGATTCCGGCAAGGAGCAGATTTCCCCGATACTCCTTTAAGGCATCTGTATAGTGCCGGTCTTTGATCTGCGCAATGGCTCCCTGTGCGGATTTTTCCCATTTCAGTTCAATCACAACCGCCGGTTTGTCTGCATGCATTTTTCTTGGAATAAAACACAGATCCGCGAACCCTTTTCCGGTCGGAAATTCCCTTATGATCGTGTAGTATTCCCGTGCAAAATAAAACGCCAGATTGATCGTACATGCCAGCGAATTTTCATTGTTGTACTGCAAAATGGAAATCTCACGATGCGCTTTATCAATGCCTGCTGCCACTGCCTCTTCGTCCTGCATCCATAACGCTTCCAGCAGATTTTTCGACGCTTCGACAGAATCAATCACCTCATGCCAGTCCATGGTACTGATTGCATTTACATATTCCTGTGACACTTCTTTGTTTGGAATCGACACCGTTTTGTCCATCCAGTGATAACTCAGATAACCCAGATGAACCAGGAGTGTCAGAACATCATCCCGGTTCTGGAATGTTGTCATATCATTGGAAAATGTCCCTGTATTGATTTCCACACGATCCCCGGCAAGCATCCGCACAATGGCATCTTTTAACCCATCAAAATTCATCTGGATATAAATTTTTAATGCCTCATATGTTTCGGTCTGATTCCAGTAATTATCATACAGACCGCTTAACATTGCATCGACCACTGATTTCGGGCTGTACATGGAATAGATTTTGGGGTTTTCTCCGTCCATTGCGACAAGTTCATAGCCATCATACCACGCCTGCGCTTCTTCAAAATTGCGCTTGTATGTTGCGCACAATGCGTGCACTTCCTCTTCGGTAAAACCGAAAAACTCCGCCATCTCGCGTGGATTGGTCATGGAATATTCCGTAAACATGTTGAGTGCCGAATGCGAACCGTATTTTTTTATCGGTAAAATTCCGGTCATGTAGGCAAGTGCCACATATTCCTGATCTTTCATCCATACCCGCAGGAAATCCAGATATTTTTTTTGCGCCTCTTTATCCTGCTTGTACTCGCGGAACAGACAGTCCCATTCGTCGATCAGTATGATAAACGGGCACTTCGTATGTGCATATACGTCTTTCATCGCAAACACCAGACTGTCTTCTCCATCCATGACATAATCAGGATATCCTCTTTTCAGATCTGCAATCATGCGTTTTTGAAAAACCGCAAGCATTTCATCCATACTGTGCGTCATGCTTAAAAATTCCTGCATATTCACTTTCAGCACATCATATTGATTCCGGTATTTCTGATAAGTCTCTGCCTTTGCAATCTGCAGAGTATCAAACAACCGCGCCGTATCGACGCTCTGATCGTAATATGCTGCCAGCATATCCGTCGCCATAGATTTTCCAAATCGCCGCGGACGGCTGACGCAAATATATTTCTGCCGTGTGTTAACAACCGCATTTACTTTTTCGATTAACCCGGTTTTATCTACATAAATTGCGGAATTTAAGCTCTCCTCAAAGCCTTTGCAGCCCGGATTCAGATAACTTCCCATGCCTAGCACCTCCGTAATGTCATTCGTAACCATCCACCATTTTACCAACAAACCGTTACGATCATATTCTGTCTCTAGCATACCACAAACATTCTGTCTTTGCACTTATATTCCTTCTGATATTCTATTCATAATTTTACAAATACTTACTGTTCATTGATGTTTTCTGTCCATAATACTTTTTCATATTTTATGAATATGCATTCTATGAAAAACCGGGACATATTGGAGAAAAATTTGTATATTATGTCCTGCTTTTCCTGTCAGCTGGGGCATATGCGAAAAAAAGCTCTTATTATGTCCCATACAAATGTCATAACAGGACATTTGTAGCATCTTCTCGTCCATATGTCCCGTTTGACTTTTACAGAAGGACTTTTTTATTATCTTTTTGTCTATATGTCCCATACAGATATCACAGCAGGACATTTTAGGTGCCTTTTCATCCATATATCCCATTTGTCTTACACAAAGGGATATTTTTGTCCTTTTTTCTTTATATGTCCTATTTTGTTCTTCTGGCAGACTTTTTGCATAGAAAAACTATAACTACAAATATTGATAAACTTAACAGGCGGCAGAAATCATCTGCCGCCTGCTATATAACGTATGCTGTCACACTTATAAAATTGCTGTTTCCAAAAAATGCTGAATGTCCTGAAATGAAGAAAAAACAGCAGTCGCCTCTCCAGTATCCTGTTTTATTCCTGAGCCAGTATAACCAATCACATCAATTCCTGCCTGTATTGCCACATGAATACCGGTTGAGGAATCCTCAATTGCAACAACCTCATCTTTTTCAGCCTGCAATAACTGTATCGCCTTTAAGTACCCATCCGGACAGGGCTTTCTTTTTTCGCACATATCTCCACATACAATAACTGAAAAATAATCTGTCATTTTGATCCGGTTTAAAGCCGTAATAATATACTTCGCGCTCGTTGATGTTACCAATCCGGCTTTCAGATTCCGTTCCTTCATCCATTGAAATAATTCCTGTAATCCCGGCATGGGACAGATGGCATCATTTTCATAGGTATTTCCCATTGCTCACTTGTTCAAAGATGTAAGCAGTTATGTATCGGCGATAAATTTAAATTTACAATTTAAAAACTCCGGGCACATATACATTTGCGCCCGGAGTTTTATATTATTCCATGGCATACCGGATAAATTCCGGGAAAATCGCCCGATACCCTTCTTCCTTTATATGCATGCCCTCAATCGTATATTCAGCCTTGAGATTTCCGTTTTCATCCTTCAGCGGGTCATTGATATCCATGTATTTTGCGTGATATTTTTCGGCCAGTTTTTTGACAGCTGCGTTTGCTTCAGCGATCTTTTGGTTGGTGCGCACAAGAAGACAGGGCTTCATCTCCTCGGTTGCGGCATCGTAATTGATTGGATAATATGCCATGAGATACAGCTTTACATCCGGCAGAGCAGCTTTCACCTGACACAGGATCTGATCGTAGTGATCAATCATCTGCGCGATCGGAATGTCAGGGTTACTCAGATCGTTGGTTCCGATATTGATAAATAATTTCGATGGTTTTAAATCCAGAATACAGGTATCGATATTTTCAAGCAGTTCATCCGTGATAAATCCACCGACTCCGCGGTTATAGATGGTCATATGGATCTGATTTTCCCTGACCAGTTCTTCCACCGGAAACATCTCCATGAGGGAAGATCCTGCGCACACAATCTGCCCCGGCACAACCTCCTTGTTCATTTCTTCAAAACGTCTGATTTTTTCTTCCTTTGTCATCATTCTACCTCCATATATGATATTGAATATTTCATTTAATTCCACATGTGAACTACCCATTGTCTTAAGCCAATGGGCTTCCTGCTTCATCGACCTCGTAACCTACTATCTCCACAGGCGTTAATTTGGGCAGTCCCTGCCCTATATATTTCTTTATGCTATTTGTCTTAATCCTTCTGTCAGTATATTTTTCGCGGCATTGATATCCCTGTCATGTTCTGCTCCGCATTTCGGACATATCCATGTCCTCACTGACAAATCTTTTGTATCTGGATTCTGATACCCGCAAACAGAACATAATTGACTACTAGCATAAAATGTATCTATTTTGATGTATTTCCTGCCATTCCATTTTGCCTTATACTCTAACCGTCTTGTCAGCTCATACCATGATACATCACTTATGGCTTTTGCCAGATGATGATTTTTTACCATGTTTTTTATCTGTAAATTCTCTGAAACTATCACTTGGTTTTCGCTGATAATCTCATGTGAAACTTTATGTAGATAATCTTTTCTTATATTCCTTATTTTCTCATGGCATAATGCTATCTTTTTCTTTGTTTTATAATAGTTCTTACTTCTCTTTCCTTTATGTGACAGTTGCCTTTGCAGCTTTACAAGCTGTTTCTCGTATTTTTTTATAATTTTTAGATTCTCATATACCTTCCCATCGGAAGTAATACATAAATCTTTAATTCCTAAATCGATTCCTATGTTATGATTTGTATGTGCCAGTTCCTTATGCTCCGTTTCTACAAGTATGGACACATAGTATTTTCCACTGGAAACCTGCGAAACGGTCGCTGACTTAATCTGCCCACTATATTCCCTGTGTAACCTTGCTTTTACCGCTTTTAATTTTGGCAATTTTATCTTCCCTGTCTCAAAATCTACCGCAATATTTCCATTTGTGAAGTTTGTTGTGTATGATTTATGGTTATCGTGTTTACTCTTGAATTTCGGATATCCTGCATGCCCCTTAAAGAATTTTTGATATGCAGCGTCCATGTTATAGATTGCGTTGGTCAGAGCAAATTTATCTATTTCTTTTAACCATTCATAGTCTTTCTTTAATTCTCTGTTACAGTAATTATTACAATCCGTTTTACTAACTGACTTTTTCTCTTTCTCGTATATTTCTTTCCGATATGCCAATGTCTGATTGTAAACAAAACGGCAACAGCCAAATGTTTTTGCAATCTGAATTCTTTGTTCGCTATTAGGATATATCCTGTATTTATATGCTTTTAACACCTACTGTCGCCACCTTCCTACCCTTGATTTTCTATATATTTTCTCAACATCTCTTCTGAAACATTTCCTACACTGCAGACAAAATATGATATGTTGTATAACTCTTCATCAGATTTACTATTTTACTGATAGACATTGTTGGTTCTGTTTCTATCATGTAATGAATATGATCTTTATCTGTCTCCATATATCTGATAATGACTTTATGCTTTTGACATATCTCATAAGAAAACTGCTTTATATCATCTGATATTTGTTTTGACATCAGCAATTTCTTTCTATACTTGCATACGAAAATAATATGATACTGTAACAAATATTTGTGTCTGTTTTTTGATTTCCACGTTCCCATAACGCAAGTATCGCACAAACCTCCGCTTCCGACTACCTTAACCCACCGTCTAAAGCCAGTGGGATTGCGGTAGCCCTATTTCAAGAAACGCTTTCACTTCCTCCGGCATGCGTCCTTTGCGCCACGCAAGAAGAATCTCCGTTGCAAGATCCGCATGCAGAATATCACAGGACTGCATCTGATCCGACAGTTTGTGCATAGAAGCCGGAAGAATCGCAATTCCAAGCCCTTTTTCCGCCATGGTCATCGCTGTTCTGGCATCCTCACACTCACAGTAAATATCACACAAAAGCCCCCTTTTTTCAAACGCGGATAACAGGTAACTGCGATAGCGGTGGGACAGAATCAGTTTCTGCTCCGACAGTTCCTCAAGGGTAATCCCCTCCTTGTTTTTTTCTAAGACAGGATTCCCGGCAGCCGCCATTGCAAGCAGTTTTTCCTGCACCAGTGTCCTGCTCTCGCAGCCTTTGAGCACGATCGGTGTCCGGAGTGTTGTAATATCCACCATGCCGTTTTCCAGCTGCTCCCGCAGGGTAAAGGTTGATCCCTCATGGATATCAAAGCGGATATCCGGATGTGCCGTGGAAAAACGGGTCAGGTAATCCGACATCAGGGAAACCGTGGATGGTGTAAATCCGATATGGATGGTTGCCGCCTGACTCGCTTTTATGACCTCACGCTTTGTAATATCTGCCATGGTAAGAAGACTGCCTGCCCGGTCATACAATGTTTTTCCTGCTTCCGTTAATGTAATCTTTTTGGTGCCGCGCAAAAAAAGCTGCACCTGAAGTTCTTCTTCGAGCATCTTTACCTGATAACTCAGCGGTGGCTGTGTCATGTGAAGAACACGCGCCGCACCGCTGATCGTACCGGCATCCACGATTGCCCGAAAGTATTCCAGTTGTTTTACATCCATAGCTTCTCTCCATACATTTTTTGTTTAGTTAATTCATAAAAGTAATATTTTTCATATATGTTAATCTATGGTATACTAAATGTCAACAGAAAGTCAAAATGAAAAAGAAAGAAATGAAATGATTGTGAAAAGAATTGATTTTGAACATGGGTCCATCCCAAGTAACATCTTAAACGCAGCGATTCCCATGCTGGTGGCGCAGCTTTTAAGCCTGCTTTACAACATCATAGACCGCATTTATATAGCAAGAATCCCGCATATCGGCACAACTGCCCTTGGTTCGGTCGGCTTATGCTTTCCGATCATTGTGATTATTACTGCTTTCAGCAACCTGTTCGGAAGCGGCGGCGCTCCGCTTTTTTCCATCAGCCGCGGGGAAAATGATCAAAAAAAAGCCGCGGGAATTATGAATACCTCCTATACGATGGTCTGTGGCAGTGCAATTGTTTTAATGGTCATTGGATTTTTGTTTGCGCGCCCGATCCTGCATCTGTTCGGCGCTTCCGAGTCTGCTCTGGTTTATGCATACCCGTACCTGATGATCTATCTGCTCGGCACACTTCCGTCCATGATCTCCACCGGTATGAATTCGTTTATCAACGCGCAGGGATATGCCATGACCGGCATGACATCCGTTGCGATCGGTGCCGTGGCAAACTGCATACTTGATCCGCTCTTTATCTTTGTATTGCAATTGGGTATCCGTGGAGCCGCCATCGCAACTGTAATCTCACAGGCGCTCTCTGCAATATTTGTGCTTTATTTTCTAAAAAAACGCGCGGAATTTAAAGTACGGCTTCTGAGCCGAACCGAACTTGCCACCTGTAGAGAAAATGCAAAAAACATCGTAAGTCTCGGTACTGCCGGTTTTATCATGCAGCTTACCAACAGTCTGGTCAGCATCTGCTGCAACAATGTGCTCTCCGTGACCGGAGGCGATATCTATATCTCCGTGATGACAATCATTTCCAGCGTCCGGCAGCTCGTCGAGACGCCGATTTATGCCATGAATGAGGGTAGTTCACCGATTTTAAGCTACAATTACGGTGCCCGCCGCCCGAAGCGTGTAAAACAGGCAATTGGTACAATGGCGGTTATGATCTTTGTGTATACCGCCGCCATGTGGTCGGTCATTATCGTTGCACCGCATTTCCTGATCGGGATTTTCAGTTCCGACAGCGAGCTGATCAAAGACGCGGTTCCTGCCTTAAAACTTTATTTTGCCGCATTTATTTTCATGGATCTGCAATACATCGGACAGACCACGTTTAAATCATTAAATAAAAAGAAGCAGGCGATTTTTTTCTCCCTGCTTCGTAAGGTATTTATTGTTGTGCCGCTGACCTACCTGCTCCCATATGCGCTTGGCATGGGAACAAGAGGTGTGTTTATGGCGGAACCGGTCTCAAATGTGATCGGTGGAAGCCTGTGCTTTCTCACGATGCTTGCTACCGTGATTCCGGAATTAAATCATATGGAAAAACAAAAATAAGTTAATCTTCCATACCTGCGCGCAGCGCTGCTTCTTTTGCTTTTACGTCGGAAAGGAAATGCTCTTTGGCAAAGCCCATATCCTGCACCAGCTCCATGGTCCCGAGATATGTGCCTGTGGCATCCCGTACCGCCATATAGGTAACCAGCATGGTTTTTCCGTTTTTCTCCATCCAGATCGGCACTTTGTCGAGCGTTCCTTTCCGGAATTCCCCGATGATGTGCCGCACCTGCTGCTCCACTTTCGGGGGATGGCAGGAAAATACCTCGCGGTCGATCGCCATGCCCGGACGCTTGAAATCCTTTGGCCCTTCATTGAAAAAGCGGTTGATATTGTCCTCATCGACAAATGTGATCTCCAGAGGAATCGTGTTGAGCATTGCGGTAAGCTGTGCAACGGTCAGGTGTCCGCCCGGCATGATGATTTCTTCTGTTTTCTTTTCCATAATTTTCTTAGAAACGAAGGCTTCTGATTTTTCCCTTAAATACTTTTCTGCCGCCTCCCAGGTCGCATTTTCCACACCAAAGCAGACCGGATAATCTTTCGAATCGCGGTAAATTCCAAACCACTCTTCCTCCGTGAAATTCAGGGCACAGTTCGGGAAGAAAATATTGGCTTCCTTGTAGATCATGTCCTCCACGCGCTGCAATGCCGCCGCAAACCGCTCTATCCAGTTTTCGTTCTGCCGCATGTCTTTTGCCAGCGCTGCCAGTTCATCCCTGATCTCATCATCGGTCGTCCACATCACATCCGACGGGCCGCTGATCCCGTATTTTACTTTCAGATGCGGATACAGAAGATCCCCTTTCTTTGCATAATGGATCGCAACTTCCCGCAGCTTTCCAAACAGTTCCGGTGAAAGGGTATTGGTTTCCTCTATTTCGTTCCGGCATTCCCGGATGACGTTTTCCAACACTTCATTTTCGCGGGTAAACGTCTGCAGCGGATGTCCGGTGATTCCGGTTAAAGCCGCGGTGACCGCCAGCTTTTTCTCTTTTACTGATGCCGCAACCGCTTTTTCCGCGTTGGCTATTTTTTCCTCACTCGTTGCGCCGCGGAACAGTGCCGCATGGACATCACACAATTTCTGCACGGTCTCAAGTGGTGTGCCGCCCTGCAGAAGTTCCTGCTCCGCCTGCATAATCTCTGCCGGATCAACCTCTTTAAATTCTTTTGCGAAATCCGCCCTTACTTTTTCCAATTCTTCCCCGGCGCTCAGCCGCTCGAGATATGTTTTGATCTGTTCTACCCGTGTGTTGTGTTCCATGATTTTATCCTTTCCCATTTATATAGACTCTCTTACAAACAGTTTTTTCATTCTTCAGTTACAATATACACAAAAATGGGAAAAGAATATGTTGTTGCAACCACATTTTATATTTTATTTGTCGTACTGTACAGTTTTCGCAAAGTTTGCTTGACATTTTATGCAAAGTATACTATTCTGTTTTTGCAAAGCAAGCTATGCAAAAAGATAGTGTCAGCCCATTTGTGAAAGAAATTTTGCATGGGCTGATGTTCAACAAAAGGGGATCACCAATGAAAAACCGTATCAAAGAATTGCGCAAAGCCAATAAACTATCGCAAAGCGAACTGGCAGATATCGTGGGAACTACCCGCCAGACAATCACCTCTATTGAAGTAGGTAAATATACCGCTTCTTTAGGACTCGCCTATAAAATCGCACATCACTTTAACTTAACGATTGAAGAAGTTTTTGACTTCAGTGAAATTGAGAATGAGGAGTAATTTACTATGGAAAAGAAAATGGAAAAAATGAAAAAGGAAATCAAAACACAGAACCGTTTCTATCTGATTATCGCAGCGCTTTTTCTAATTGCACAGTGTACCAACACCTCCGGTGTACTGACCTCTGCCTACACAAATCCGCACTCTGCAGAATTTGTGCATGGGTTTGTACTTGGTCTGGTTATCGTCGTGGAAATTTTTGTAATACTGCAGTTTTGTAAAAACAGCAAAGCGCTCAAAGATGAAGCGCTGTTAAAACGTCTGTACAACGAACGCCATGATGAACGCGCACAGCAGATTGAGGCTCTCGCCAGCCAGAAAAGTGTACAGATTGCACTTATACTCGCTGTCGCTTCCGGATTTATTGTCTGCTATTTTAGCCTGGAAGCCTTTCTTGGTATGCTTGGTGTCGTTATACTGACAGGTGTCGTAAGAAAATGCTGTAAAATTTATTATACGCGTACTTACACATTGCAATAACTTTGACAGTGCTGCACACCATTGTAATACAACCATCAAATATCAGGAGGAGAGTATACATGAACGTTGTTATTGCCATCGATTCTTTTAAAGGAAGCATGACTTCCCTTGAGGCCGGGGAGAGTGCCTCTGCCGGAATCCGGCGCATATATCCGGATGCAGATATCACCATCCGCCCACTTGCAGACGGTGGCGAAGGCACGGTGGAAGCTTTGACGCTTGGCTGTGGCGGCACACGCACACAGGTATGCGTAACCGGGCCTCTTGAAAAACCGGTGCTTTGCAGTTACGGCATTCTGGATGCTGGCAAAACTGCAGTCATCGAAATGTCCGGAGCTGCCGGAATTACACTCCTTTCCGAAACCGAACGGAATCCTTTGTATACAACAACCTACGGGGTTGGGGAAGTCATCAGAGACGCCATTTCCAGAGGCTGCAGACATTTTATTATAGGAATCGGCGGAAGTGCCACAAACGATGGAGGAATCGGTATGCTGCAGGCACTGGGATTTGACCTGCTGGATCAGGAAGGGGTTCCGGTACGTCATGGTGCTCTGGGCTTAAAGGATCTGGCTGTAATTTCAGACTCCCATGCGCTGCCGGAACTGAAAGAATGTACGTTTCGGATTGCCTGTGATGTGACAAATCCGCTCTGCGGTTCGCAGGGATGCAGCGCCGTTTTCGGTCCTCAAAAAGGCGCAGATCCTGCCATGATCCAGCAGATGGATCAGTGGCTTTCCTCCTATGCCGCACTCGCCGGAAAAAGCTTTCCGAAAACGAATCCCGCGCATGCAGGAGCCGGGGCTGCCGGCGGTCTTGGGTTTGCTTTTCTCACCTTTTTCCATGCCACTCTGGAATCCGGTGTAAACATCATTCTGGAAGAAACACATCTTTCCGACTATATAAAAAATGCAGATATTGTCATCACCGGAGAAGGCTGTCTGGATGGTCAGACCGTCATGGGGAAAGCGCCTGTCGGCGTTGCAAAGATTGCCAGAGAATTTCAAAAACCTGTGCTTGCATTTTCCGGCTGCGTGACAGAGGATGCAAAAGCCTGTCATGCAGCAGGAATTGATGCCTTTTTTCCGATTGTGCGGGGCGTTATTTCGCTTGAAGATGCCATGCAGACCGACCATGCAAAACAGAATATGACCGATACGGTGGAACAGGTATTTCGCATGCTTCGAACGTTTCAGAATATAAAATAATGAAGCAGATTGGTAAATCCCTGTTCGGTTGCATATTTCTCCAGCATTTTCTTCTGGTTTATGATACTGTTGCTGTCACCACTTTGCTCATCATCACGGACCTTTGCGGAATTTTCGTTACTGTTCAGAGGTAAACTTGTAACAAAAGAACCGATGGTATAGACTAATCGTAGTCAAAACCATCGGTTTTCTTATGCAAATATTTCTGCAATCTCGCGGAACAGATTGGCCTGCTCTTTTCTGCGCATCAAAACCAGCATGCTCATGCATTTACAGAGATGGTCGATGCTTGACGGACTCCGGAATGACACAGCCTGCGCCTGTTTTCTTTTATATTTTCTCAGCGGCCGTTCGGCTTCGTTATTCGTGGCAGGTACATTCTTGTTATGGAGGAAAAGAAGATGATCTTTCTTATACTTTTTCATCCTTTTGTACAGGTTGTATCCATCACGGTAGTATTTCCCATGCGGCTCATAGTCGTATTCATCCCCGGCTATGGACAGGATTGTTTTATAACGTTCTTCAAATTCGGAGACGGTCTGCGGATCTGGCTCTTCTGATTCAGATAAACCATTCCGGTAATGGATCATTTCCTGTATCAGGGAATGCATCTGCCTGTTCCAGGAACGGTCTTTTTCGTTGTCCATGCTGTCTTTCAGATAACGCAGTACATGTGCAAGGCATTCCTGGTGGCCGGTTCCATACTTATAAAAGGTTACATCATGATCGTGGACCAGTGTCCCCTGATAGTCTTCAACGACCGTGCCCTTTATTCCATCGTGTCCCTTTTTGCCCCTGGCAAAATAGAGCACACCGCCATCCGGAACCGCACATACAAATACATACGAACTTTCCCCGTTTACACGGGCATTGGTACAGTCTGTATGCATGACAGGGGAAAGCAGCATGTCACGGAAAAGCTCTTTGCGCTGGGATTCTGTTTTTTCTGCAAATGACCGGCAGAGATTATTGATCATGCCTTTTGATATGTTTATTTTTCCATCTGTCAGATCAGACAAAAACCTGCGGCTTTTATCAATTGATGTATAGCAGCCATTATTCAGCAGAAACAGGAAAGCACGTAAATTTCCTCCATAGTTAACGTCATCAATGACTCCCTGTGGAAATGGTGCATGGATCCGTTCACCTGTTTTGGAATTATAGTACACATCGGCATGATACCCGGTCACATGCACTTCTACGCTGATGTCGATTTTCTGCTTTGTAATGGTTTTCGATGTTTTCTTAAAGTCAGGGTCATGGAGTACTTCTTCGGGTGCAGGAAGATAGATTTCCCTTGTCGGGGTGAGTTTCTTTCTGCAGTGCCCCCTGTGTCCTGGCTGTCCACCGGGTTTCCTTCCTGTCTTTTCGCGGCTGTTGGATATTTTTTTGCGGGCGATAGATTTTGAAGACGGGATGGATGAGTTTTCATAGTTCCGGTTAATCTGTGCCGTCAGTTTCTGTACTTTTTGTTTTTCATCATCAAGCTCTGTCTTTACTTTGTAAAGTTCCCGTCTCTGGAAAGTTACTTTTTCAAGGGCAGTGTCGCGCTGTCTTTCTGCACGGATGGCCCTTTTTTCCATCATATCCGCCTTTTTTACTGCTTCGGCGACCATACGGTCGCATTCTTTTTGCAGCTGTTCAAAAATCTCAAACCATTGATTCCGAATCGTAATGGCATGGCTGTGTTCTTTTGCTACAGCTGCTTCCAGTTTTGCAATTCTGCGTTCCAGGGCACGCACCTGTGTAAGGTGCTGTTTTTCCATTCGGATATATTTTTCTCCCGATTGAAAGGCTGCAAGTTCTTCCTGTGCTTCTTTCAGCCTGTATTGAAGTACTGTAATGGTTTCAAAAGAATTTCCCATCCCCATGCCGCGTCCTTTCCTTAAATGTTTGTCAGATCATCAATGATTTTTTCTAATTCTGCATTATGTTCCTCAAGGGATTTGATCAATGAGGACTGGGTTTCAATGACCCTGTGCTGCAGTCCGTTTGTATGCTCAAGACTGCCTATAAGTTCTTCATATGCTTTGAGTTTGCTTTTATCATCTGCGTTCATTTGTGCCTCCTTAAGTATAGGATAAGTACAGCAAAAACAGGGACGAATGGGAAATCGGACGAATTCCGGGACTGGCAGAATGACGGTGGATAACCGGAAGAAAAATGAAAGAAGCAGGACTGGAAATCCGTATTCCAGCCATGTAAAAGCAGGAAAATATGCAGGTACTGTTTATAATTTCAAAAGAAAAAGCAGGATTCGGAAGTCGTTAACGAAACTTTCCATCCTGCTTGAGTTTATCCACAAATATATTTTTTTAAATTTCGTCAGTTTTTACAATGGTCTGAACAGTAACGCTATGGGCAGGCTCTCATATACTTCATCAGCATAAATATATACATCACACCTTCCTCTGTGATAGAATGTAAAAAACGGAGGAAAATACTATGTCAAAACGTTCAGATGAAATCAGAAACAAGTACATACAGAATCCACCTGAAGGCATGACTGCTGATGACATCCGCCACATGAGTGAGGATGATTTGCTTGATATGGATTACTTCTTAAATGAAGACGATGAGTTTGGTGAAGACTTTCCTGGAGCTGAAGGCTTCTATATCTTCTAAAACCTATCGTTTACTTGTCGTGCCCGCTAAATTGCGGGCCCTTTTCATATCTAGCTATCCCAAAGTTAGAACTTTCCTATAAATTAAAAAAGACGAAAAATAAGGGGCTGTAAAATAAGTCCCTAATATAAGAAACGCCAATTCCGGCAAAT
>ERZ1034969.263-NODE-263-length-36952-cov-13.071686_pt1 | contig 36952 bp, 61 predicted proteins | sample MGYA00520624_ERZ1034969 | MGnify/ENA primary metagenome ERZ1034969 (study PRJEB33766, sample SAMN09781776) | gut metagenome | biome: gut microbiome | host: Homo sapiens | place: Madagascar | study: EMG produced TPA metagenomics assembly of the PRJNA485056 data...
CAGGCGATCGGGGCGCGGCCTCCGCCACAGGCTATCAGGGCGCGGCCTCCGCCACGGGCGATCGGGGCGCGGCCTCCGCCACAGGCTATCAGGGCGCGGCCTCCGCCACGGGGAAAGCCGGTGTGGCGCTCGCGGCTGGCCTCGAATGCAAAGCGATGGGCGCTCTTGGCTGCGCGATCTGCTGCGTCGAACGCGGCGAATGGAATGGAAAAACGTATCCGATCATCGCTGTAAAGGCAGCCATTGTCGATGGAGAAAAGATCAAGGCTGAAACATGGTACCAGCTGAAAAGCGGCGAATTTGTGGAGGTGGAGTAAATGCTCGATACAATCTCCACAGCGAAGATGAGCCGCGAAGAATGGCTGGAGGAACGCAGAAAGTCCATTGGCGGGAGTGATGCGGCGGCTGTTATCGGAATGAGCCGCTTTGCAAGCCCGTACACGGTATGGATGGATAAGACCGGGCGTCTCCCGGAAAAGGAAGACACAGAGGCTATGCGGATTGGCAGAGATCTCGAGGAGTATGTTGCGAAGCGTTTTGAGGAAGCGTCCGGAAAAAAGGTGCGGCGCTGCAACTACATCATTCGGAATCCCGCGTATCCGTGGGCGCACGCAGACATTGACAGGCGAATTTCCAGCGAAAATGCAGGGCTGGAATGCAAGACAACCTCGACGCTTGACATTCGGCAGTTCAACGGCGTGGAGTTCCCTGAACGCTACTATGTGCAGTGTGTGCATTATCTGGCCGTCACCGGCCTTGACCGTTGGTATTTGGCGGTTCTCGTCTTCGGGCGCGGATTTTTTACATACACGCTGGAGCGCGATGAGGCGGAAATCTCCGCGCTGATGGAGGCGGAGAAGCTTTTCTGGCGGTGCGTCGAGGAGAATACGCCGCCTACACCGGACGGTTCGGAGGCGACGACGGACGCGATCAGCACGGTTTATGCCGATAGCAACGGTGAACAGCTTGATTTGTTCGGACGCGAACAGCTGCTGTCTGAGTATATGCAGATCAAGCGCCAGGCGGCGGCACTGGCAGAACGCAGCCGCGAGATTGAAAACACGATCAAGCTCGATATGGGCACGGCAGAGCGGGCCGCCTGCAACGGATACAACGTCTCTTGGAAACAGCAAAACCGGCAGACGTTCCAGCCAAAAGCCTTTAAAGAGGCATACCCGGATATCGATTTGGCACCGTTCTATAAAACGGTGCAGGCCCGGCCATTCAAAATTACAGAAATGAAACAGGAGGAAGAATCATGAACAAAATCCAGCAGGCAACCGCTCAGACAGCTATGAAGGCACAGAGCGGCGGAAATCCGACAATGCAGCAGTATATCAAGCAGATGGAGGGTGAGATCAAGAAAGCGCTTCCGTCCGTTATGACGCCGGAGCGGTTCACGCGGATCACGCTTTCCGCGCTTTCCACGAATCCGAAACTGGCGCAGTGTACGCCGCAATCTTTCCTCGGCGCGATGATGACCGCTGCGCAGCTTGGCTTGGAGCCGAACACGCCGCTTGGGCAGGCATACTTGATCCCGTATTGGAACGGGAAGCAGAACCGTCTTGAATGTCAGTTCCAGCTTGGGTACAAAGGCATGATTGATCTTGCATACCGCTCCGGCGAGATCCAGACGATCCAGGCACAAGTCGGACACTCAAACGATACGCTGATTGCCGAGTATGGCACAGAATGCAGCCTGAAATTTATCCCGAAGCTGAACGGAGATCGCGGCGACCCGGTGAACGTCTGGGCCATGTTCAAGACAAAGGACGGCGGCTACGGCTTCGAGATCATGACGCTGGACGATGTTCGCGCCCATGCGCAGAAGTACAGCAAGGCATACGGCTCCGGCCCGTGGCAGACCAATTTTGAGGAAATGGCGAAAAAGACTGTCCTGAAAAAGGTTCTGAAATACGCGCCGATGAAGTCGGAATTTGTCCGGCAGATCGCGCAGGACAGCACGGTCAAGACGGAGATCAGCGACGATATGTTCAGCGTTCCCACTGTTGTCGCAGATGCGGAAATGGTAGACGATATGCCGGTCGATCAGGCAACCGGCGAGGTCATGGAGGGCGCTACAAATGCTGAATAAAATCGTCCTGATGGGCCGTCTGACCCGTGACCCGGAGCTTCGGCAGACGCAAAGCGGAAATTCTGTTGTATCCTTCACGCTTGCCTGCGACCGCGATTTCGCGGCGCAGGGCGCGGAGAAGGAAACGGACTTCGTGGATATCGTCGCATGGCGCGGCACGGCTGAGTTCGTCAGCAAGTATTTCTCCAAGGGCCGCATGGCCGTGGTGTCTGGCCGTTTGCAGATCCGCAGCTGGGAAGACAAGGACGGGAACAAGCGCAAAACGGCAGAGATCGTCGCAGAAAGCGTTTATTTCGGCGACAGCAAGCGGGACGGGCAGAATGCTTCTGCCGCTGCACCGGCCTCTTCGGAGTTCAGGCCGCTGCCGAGCACAACGCCGGTTCCGTTCTCTGCGCCGGATATGCCGCAGATGGAGATTGGCGACGACGACCTGCCGTTCTGAGGGCTGACGGATGGGAGATAAAAAGGAATACGTCAAGCTGTGGCTGAGTTACAGGAGCTATTTCGAGGCGTACAGTGCTGCTGAGGTGGGGCGCTTGGTGCTGGCCGCGATGGATTATCGCGAGTCGGGAGCAGAGCCAGAGTTCAGCGGGAGTGAACGTTTCATTTGGCCTGCGATTCGACGGGACATTGACGAATCCGTAGCGGCGCAAAAAGCCGTCTCCGCATCAAGAAGCGAGGCAGGAAAGCAGGGCGGTCGGCCTGAATCCGAAAAAGCAAATGCTTTTGACGAAAGCAACGAAAAGCAAAAAAAGCAAATGCTTTCCGAGGAAAGCAAAAAAAGCTATGGACAAAGGAAAAGGACAAAGGACAAGGACAAGGACAGTATTCTTTCCCCCCTGTCCCCCACGCTGCGCGAAGCAGTTGAAAAATGGGTGACGTACAAGGGAGAACGACGGGAAGAGTATAAGCCTGTTGGACTGCAAAGCCTTGTTACGCAGATCACAAAGGCTGCGGAGGAATACGGCGAGGAAGCCATGATCGACGTGATAACCCGTTCTATGGCCGCAAATTACAAGGGGATCGTGTTTGACTGGCTGAAAGAGGCCAGCACACGCCCTGCGGCGCTCGGCCGCGCTGCAAAGCCCGGCTACGGCGTGCAGGGGCACCACGACGAACTGAATCCACTGGAACGTGCGGCTGTGGATAGGCTGATAGGGCCGGTCTCAAAGGGCGCTGCCCGATTGCAGCAAGGCGTGCAGCGCCACGGGGACGAACTTGATGCGTTCCAGCTGGAGGCGGTCGAGCGAATGCTTGCGGAAAACAAGGAGGACAAGACATGAGATTTGTTTGCGATTGCTGCCACGATCTGACGAACATCGAGGCAGACCGGATGGAGATCCAGGGCGAAAAGCTGATGGTGTACAGCCGCGGGCGGCTGGTATATGTGGCGGATCTCGGCCAGATCATGCTCGCAAAGCTTACGCCGACGGCGAAGGAAACAAAATGCTGACGCATCTGAGCCTGTTTTCCGGGATCGGCGGGCTTGATCTGGCTGCCGAGTGGGCCGGATTTACGACCGTCGGGCAATGCGAATTTGCCGATTACCCCACAAAAGTGCTGGAAAAGCACTGGCCGGACGTGCCGCGCTGGCGTGATGTCCGGACGCTGACAAAGGAGAGTTTTTATGAGCGGACAGGCCTACGAACAGTTGACGTTATTTCCGGCGGATTCCCATGCCAGCCCTTCTCCGTGGCTGGAAAGCAAAAGGGCAAAGGGGATGATCGATACCTCTGGCCGGAGATGCTCCGAGTTATCACCGAGCTGCGCCCGCGCTGCGTTGTCGGTGAGAACGTTCCTGGAATCATCAAGATTGCCGCCGGGCAGGTGGTCAAGGATCTGGAGCGTGCTGGCTATCACGTCGTCGTGTTTAATTTTGAGGCTGCGGCTGTCGGAGCTTGGCACAGACGATCAAGGGTATTCTTCACCGGCCTCGCAGATGTGGCCGACGCCGACGGCTCGGGACTGCAAGGGCGCAAACAGCCTGAAACACCTGACGCAGCCGAAGACGCCGGGGAACAACCATCACGTGCGCCAGCTGGCGAATGCAGTGAAGCTGTTTGCAACACCGTGTGCGCGGGATTACCGGACAGGGCAGCGGAAGCGGTACGAAAACCCGGCCCGCGCGAACAACATCAACGATCAGGTTGGTGGGCAGCTGAACCCGACGTGGGTAGAGTGGCTCATGGGATTCCCGCCAGGGTGGACAGACTTAAATGCCTCGGAAACGCTGTAGTGCCGCAGCAGGCATACCCGATTTTTAAGGCATTGATGGAGGAGATGAACCGATGGACTTAGAACGAACCGCGATTGAGCGGCTGAAGATGGCATCAGAAATGAGCCTGCGCCTGTACGAGCAGCCGATTGTGATTACATACTCGGGCGGCAAGGATTCAGACGTGCTTTTGCATCTGGCTGGTAAATTTGGTATCCCGTATGAGGTATTGCACAGCCTCACCACGGCGGACGCGCCGGAAACCGTCTGGCACGTCCGAGACACCTTCCGGCGCTTGGAGCTGGCAGGCGTAAAATGCACCATCGATACCCACCGCATGTCAGACGGCGGGAACGTGACGATGTGGAACCTGATCCCGCGTAAGCTGATGCCGCCGACACGGTTGGTGCGGTACTGCTGCGCGGAACTCAAAGAGACCAGCGGGCGTGGGCGGTGGATCGCGACCGGCGTTCGCTGGGCCGAATCGCAAAAGCGCAAGTCCCGCGGCGTCATGGAGGCCCTGCACAGGGACAAATCCAAGCGGCTGACGCTGATGAACGACAATGACGAAAGCCGCATGCTGATGGAAAACTGCCAGCTCAAGGGGACGCGGACGATCAATCCAATCATCGACTGGACGGAATCTGATGTGTTGGACTACGCTTCTGCCGAAAAGATCTGCATGAATCCGCTGTATGAATGCGGATGGAAGCGCGTGGGTTGTATCGGCTGCCCGATGGCAGGCAAGCACCGGAAGGTGGGGCTCGCGCGTTACCCAAAGATCAAGGCGGCGTATGCCCGGGCATTTGACAGGATGCTTGCGGAACGGCGCAAGCGAGAACTTCCGTGCGCGTGGCAGACCGGTGATGACGTGATGCACTGGTGGATAGAGGACGGCGTTTTGCCGGGACAAATGGTTTTTGAAGGAATGGAGGATCTATGACAGAAAAGGAAATTATACAGACGCTGCGGATATGCTCCCGCAGAACAGACGTACAAACTTGTGCGGAATGCCCATTGTTTGACAGCGAGGATTGTATGGGCGACATGACGATTGGTGCCGCCGACCTGATCGAGCGCCTGACCGCCGAGAACGCGGCGCTGCGGGAGAAGGTGCCGCAGTGGATCAGCGTGGAGGATAGGCTGCCAATAGACCGTCTCAGCAAATATCTCGTTGCTTTTCGGGACGCGGGCGGCTCGATTGTAGATATGGCCAGATACTTTCCGAGCGACGGATGGACGTGCGATAACTGGGAGGTACCGCAGAACTTGATTACTCACTGGATGCCGCTGCCGGGAGCGCCGGAGGAGGAATGATGAAAGGCGCATCAAACTTTGACAAGCTGTGCCATCAGTGTTTCGATGGCAAAAACGACGGTACGAATTACCTTGCGTGGGAGACTTACATATGCTGCGGAAGATGCGGACACAAGCTCCGCGCATACTACTGCGAGGAAAGATTGTATCTTATCGAATGCGTGGTGTGCGGCACGAAAGCATTGACCAAAGCGGGAAATGTGGTGTTTGCGGCGTACAAGACGCTTGCACATAACCCGCAAAGGAAGGATGGTGCAGAATGATTTGTGAATACTGCCCACTCTCTGATCTGGAAGATGTCTGCCCAGAAAATGAGGGTAAATACGGTTATGAAACAAGCGACGGTCGGCTCGGCTGCAAGCATCCTCGGAGTTGGGTGGAAAAACGAGACAGAGAATACACGGGCGCGATCGGCGATATGGGGTTGGATATGGGCGTCGAGATGAACTTTACGGTGGAAGAATACGCAAGATTGCTCGAAATCTGCAAGCACATGATCGGGCTTGACCATAAGCGACCGTATCATCGACATGGAAAGGCGTTTTACCGTCCATACAGGAATTACTATGAAGACACACTTTCCGGAAATCGAATTTTAGACAAAGTGCCGCGTGACGTTGTCCGAAAAGAAATAGGAAGAGTCAGCACATGGTACGCACTCACGAACGATGGATTGCGCTGGCTTGGACGGCAACTCCACGTTACGATTCTGAATGAAAAGAAAGGATAAAAGGGATGAAAGCTGTACTTATTAGCGTCCGCCCGAAGTGGTGTGAGAAGATCATAAGCGGTGAGAAAACGATCGAGGTGCGCAAGACGCGCCCGAAGATGAACCCGCCGTTTAAGTGCTACATCTACAAATGCGGAAACGGCAAAGTCATCGGGGAATTTCTGTGCGATGAGATCAGCAACATTACCTTCGGCTGGCACATATCCAACCTCAGGATTTACGATACGCCGCGCGAACTGCGGGAATTTTACGCTGTGCCAAATGAGGCAGAGGTAGCGCTCAAGGCAAAACCAAAGCCAATCACCCGCCCGCCGCAGAGCTGGCGGTATGTGGAGGAAGAACTATGGAACGACTGACAAGACCTAATATCAACGTAGACCCGGATACCGACCGATTTCTGCACGCCACGATCGGCGGCAAGGAAATCGACTGGAAGCAGAACCGGGACAGCACGCTCAACGTGCTGATCAACGGCCCAACGAGCAACGGCTTTGGCAAGGATATTTTCCGCAAGATGGCCCGCGATCTGTACGGACGGCTGAAAGCCTACGAGGACACGGGGCTGACGCCGGAGGAAATCAAGGCTCCATTTACGGAGGACGCGATGATAAATCTGGCAGCGCAGGCGCTGGGCGTGGAGGCTGACCGCCTCTGCGAGCTTGCCGAGGCCGACAAGGACGGGCGCGTGGTCGTGCTGCCGTGCAAGGTGGGCGATACGATTTATTTCGCCCGCGCCAATCCTATTCTCCAGTATAAGGTCACAGGGTACGAGATGGGGGTAGCAGGTATCTCGCAGGTTCACAGCAAGCACGTCGATAAAGAAACAGGGCTAACGTTTAATTTTACATTTAGGCCAGGTAGCATTGGCAAAACCGTATTTTTAACCCGCGAAGAAGCAGAGCGGGCGATGCAGGAAATGGAGGGCAAGAAGGATGATTAAAAACAGAGTGTGTTTTACCGTCCGAGGAGAGTTCGGAGCGCAGATGAGCTTCGAGTCAAAAAACACGATCCCGTATGAAGATCTGTGCAAGTGTGTCAACAAGGATACGTTGGTTGAGCTGATGTGCCTTGACGTAGCTGGCTATACCGGCGACGATATTCAGTTCATCACGCCAGAAGAATACGACGAGCACTTTGGAGGTGACGAAGATGCCTGAGGAATACATCAGCCGCGAGGCGGCACTGAAAGATTTTGAAGCCAGCAACGCTCACAATCCGAACTGGACACCTCAGCGGGTGAAAACGCTCCTGCTGCGTCAGCGCACTGCCGATGCTGCGGAGGTGGTGCATGGGGAATGGCTGCGATCTGACGATGATTGGAACAGTCTCACAACAATCCAGTGCTCCATTTGCGGTGAAGAATGGTGTTTCGAGACAGACGATGACGTGAGCCTCCTGGATTACAAGTATTGCCCTAACTGCGGGGCGAAGATGGATGGAGCTGCCAAATGAGCGGATTGCGGTTTGCTCGTGGGAGCGCGAAAGGAGGAAAACTGATGCAGGATTGCTGCTTGACCTGCAAGAACCTGGAATACAGAAAGAACTACGTTTACCCGTATCGGTGCTTGAAGCACAAGGCCGAACGGTTCTCGGAGAAGGAATTGGAACGGAGGTACTTTTCCGGAGAGGAATGCAAAGACTTTGAACAAAGGAGGTGGCCTGATGGGCACAATTCTGGCGATTGACCCCGGAAACACTCAGAGCGGCTACGTCGTGGTAGAACACGACGGCGAAGAGATCCGCCGCGTGCTGAAAGTCGGGAAGAAATCGAACGAAGATATGTTTGGCGTGATTGTTACGCCATATGACTTTTATGATCATTTTGCAATTGAAATGGTTGCCGGTATGGGAATGCCGGTAGGTGCAGAAGTATTTGATACCTGCTTTTGGATTGGGCGTTTTTGGGAGTATGTAGACAGCCACGGAGAGCCGCGACCAATGCAGAAGATCTTCCGCCGTGAAGAGAAGCTTTACCTTTGCGGCAGAGCGTCGGCGAAGGATGTGAACATCAGACAAGCCCTCGTCGACCGCTATGCGCCCGGCCAGCCGAATTTCGGCAAGGGCACAAAGAAGAACCCCGGCTTCTTCTACGGCTTCTCGGCGGATATGTGGGCGGCGATGGCTGTCGCCGTGACGTACTTCGACAAGTACATAAAGGGGATAAAGCTATGAGCAAGACGCAGCGCAAGCCGCCAAGGCCGCCGATGCAGCTGACGTGCGATGCCTGTGGGAAAACGTTTATGCGCGCACCATCGAAGTACAAGGCAAAATACAATTTTTGCAGCGAGGCGTGCGCATGGACGGCACATAGGGAAGCTGTGATGGGCCGGGCGGAGCGCGTGCGGATCCTGATTACACGCTCGATCCCGGTATACCAGGAAATGCGGCCTGTCTGCGGGCGGGTGTATCCTGCCGAGAAATACAAATACAGGACAAACCGGACGGGCTATGTCGTCGAGGTGGGCGGCAAGCGCGTATGCGTGAGGGTGGACGAATGCAGGGAAATTTAAGAATCAGCCCATATTCCGCTCCGTGCGGTAGCTGCCCCGAGAAAGGTTGCGGGGCAAAGCATACGACCTGCGAGGCGTACATAGCGTTCCGCAAAAAGGCGGATAAGTACAAGCGCGATAAGCAGAAGGCAATGGCGCGGAACGCCTCTACAAGGGGCTGTATGCGGACGCTGCACGATGCGAACCGCGCAAAGCGCGAAGGGAGGCAACATTACTGATGAGCGGGATCACAGAGCAGGAATATGCGGCGTGGCTGGAAAAGGCGTTGTAAGCGCTCTATAAATCCAATCCGCTTGCAATCGCGATTGTGGCAAAAACGGAAGCGGGCAATACGCTTACGGGCTACTACAATGCGAACGCACAGGACAAGGCCGTGTTTGCCCACCATATCCAGAGCGATATCGTGCTGGACATTATCAAGGCAAATGCCGCAGAAATCAAGGCCATGATGGAGGGCGTAGACGATGGAACAGATTAAGGGTGCAAAGTATGAAGATGAAGACGAGGAAGTTTTCAAATGAGCACGCCGCGATACGGCTGGTGGGCCTATGCAAAATGGATGATTCGCAGCTATAAGGGCGGCGGGCTGATGACGAGGGCCGAGCGCGTTGCCGTTGAGGATGCAATCGCAGAGACGGAACGGCTCGTTGACGGCGCGGAGCGACTCCGGCTCATAGACTTGGTTCTTTGGAAGCGGACGCACACCTTACAGGGCGCTGCGATGGCGGTTTATGTGTCCGAACGCACCGCACAGGAGTGGCACAGGCAATTTATTCGCCTTGTGGGGCAAAAAAGAGGGCTTTTATGAAAAAGTCTGCGTCCCAGAGCCAAATTTAACATTTACTATAAGGGCGTAGAGATCAACTCTACGCTCTTCTTCATCGGCACCGCAGCGTTCTGCGGAAACCTCCTCCTCCTGTTCTCGTGTTCTCCGGTGTGAATAAATATATTTATTCACACACGGAGACACGAGAACGAAAGAATGAGGTGGCTGGACGGTGATCGGGCATGATAGGGAGGACAACATGGAGGTAAAAAACAGAAAGCTTTCCAGCATTACTGCATACGGGAAAAATGCGAAAAAGCATGACAAGACGCAAATCAACAACGTTGCGGAGAGCATCAAGCAGTACGGCTTTGTACAGCCGATTGTGATTGACCGTGACGGTGTGATTGTAATCGGCCACTGCCGCGCTCTAGCGGCAAAGAAACTGGGCATGGAAGAAGTGCCTTGCGTCTGCGTGGACGATCTGACACCGGAGCAGGTGAACGCCCTTCGCCTGGTGGATAACAAGAGCAACGAGAGCGATTGGGACTTTGACCTGCTGGCTGATGAACTGCCTGGTCTTGACCTGTCGGCGTTTGACTTTGATTGGGGGCTGCGTGATGAACTCGACACGTCAGTTGTAGAGGACAACTACGATCCTGTTTTACCGGCAGAGCCGAAGAGTAAACTTGGCGATGTGTACCAGCTTGGAGACCATCGCCTTATGTGCGGAGATAGCACGTCTTTGACAGACGTACAGAAGCTCGTAGGGGGGGCACAAATGGACTTGCTTCTCACAGACCCGCCGTACAATGTGGACTATCAGGGCACCGCCGGAAAGATTAAGAACGACAACATGGAAGATACAGCATTCAGGCGCTTTCTGACGGACGCATTTTCAAATGCTGCGATGGTCCTGAAACCGGGTGCTCCGTTCTACATCTGGCATGCAGACAGTGAAGGATATAACTTTCGCGGCGCATGTAAAGACGCGATGCTGCGTGTCCGGCAGTGCCTGATCTGGGTGAAGAACTCCCTTGTGATGGGGAGACAGGATTTCCAGTGGAAACATGAGCCTTGCCTGTACGGTGAGAGCGAGATTGAAGAGGATGCGCACGAGCCTTGCCTGTACGGATGGACGGAAGGTAAAAAGCACTATTTCTTCAAGAACCGCAGACAGACAACTGTGTTGAATTTCGATAAGCCTGTCAAGTCTGCGGAACATCCGACCATGAAGCCGATTAAGCTGTTTGACTATCAGATGCAGTGTTCCAGCAAGCCGGGAGAGAATGTGCTTGACCTGTTTGCTGGTTCTGGAACAACGATTATGGCAGCAGAGCAGAACGGCAGACACGCTTTCTGCATGGAGTACGATCCGAAGTATGCCGATGTCATTGTTGACCGTTGGGAGAAGTTTACGGGGAAGAAAGCGGTGTTGCTGAATGACGATTGAAGAAGCGCGGGCGATTATAGCCAAAACCAGTAGCCCGTATTTGAAGCGGGACATGGAGAAGTTTATCAAACGCCAGCAGAGAAAGGAGGGGTGGAAGTGGCACGGACCGGAAGGCCACAAAAGGAAATAAATCAAAAGCTGTTTGAGAACCTATGTGGCATCCAGTGCACGGAAGCAGAAATCTGCGGAGTGCTTGAGTGCAGTGCGGACACCCTGAATCGGTGGTGCAAGCGGACGTATAAAATGACTTTTGCGGACACATATAAAAGCAAGAGCCAGGTGGGGAAGTCGAGCCTGCGGAGAGCACAGTGGAAGCTGGCCGAAAAGAACGCAAGTATGGCTATTTGGTTGGGGAAACAGTATCTTGACCAGTCCGACGGCGCAAGCGAAAAGAGCGGCGATCCTGCGGCATTGGCGGCGCTGGTGTTGGCAGTAAAGGGTGGAAACAATGCAAATTAAACCGCTATCCGAAAAGCAGCATCAGATCATGGAGTTTGCAGAATCCGATGATGTGGCATTGATTTGTGACGGCTCTGTTCGTTCCGGCAAAACGACGATCATGGCGCTGACGTTCGTGCTGTGGGCGATGAAGAATTTTGACCGCACGAATTTCGCCGTTTGCGGAAAGACGGTTCAGGCGGCCGAGCGAAACATTCTGAAACCGCTGTTGGAGGTTGACGGCCTCGGCGCGGCGCTGTCGATGAATTACAAAGTCTCCACGAGGATTTTGACTGTTCGCTGCGGAGACAGAACGAATTGGTTTTACTTATTCGGCGGCAAGGATGAAAGCTCGTATATGCTCATTCAGGGCATCACACTTGCCGGAGTGCTGTTCGATGAGGTGGCGCTTATGCCGCGCTCATTTGTAGAGCAGGCGCTTTCCCGTGCGATCTCCTTTGAGCATCCGAAGTATTTTTTTAACTGCAACCCGGAAAGCCCGAACCACTGGTTCTACAAAGAATGGATCGAGAACCCGCGCGAGAACACGCGACACATTCACTTTCTGCTGGAAGACAACCCGATTCTGACGCCGCAGATGATCGAGCGGACAAAGGCCATGTACTCCGGCGTCTTTTATGACCGGTACATTCGCGGCCTCTGGAGAATCGCCGAGGGTCTGGTTTACCCAATGTTTGATCGGGCCAGAAACGTCACGAGCGAGCGGGGCGGGCCGGGGCGATACTGGATCTCTTCGGACTACGGAACGCAGAACCCTACCGTCTTCACGCTCTGGCGGGAATATGGCGGCAAGGCCGTCATGGAAAAGGAATATTACCACAGCGGACGCGAGAGCGGGTGGCAGAAGACTGACGAAGAATATTATCAGGATTTAGAGGCATTCGCGGACGGATACCGCATTGAGCGTGTCGTGCTCGACCCATCGGCAGCGTCCTTTGCCGAGTGCATCCGGCGGCACGGAAAGTTTTCTGTATGGAAAGCAAACAACGCCGTGCTGGACGGCATTCGCTTCACGGGGGCCTGCATCAAAAGCGGCGTAATCAAATTCCATGAGAGTTGCAAAAACGCGTTTCGGGAATTTGGCCTTTATAGCTGGGACAAGGACGCAGGAGAAGACCGCGTGATAAAAGAAAACGACCATTGCATGGACGCGATTCGATATTTCTGCATGACCGTTTTGAGGAGAGAAATCAAGAAATGAGCTTTTTGACAAACATTCGGGGATGGTTCCGGAATATGCTTTTCCCGCAGGCGGTGACCGAGCGGGAATTCGGCGTATCTCCGGCGGTCAGCCCGAAGATGGAGCAGAATATAAGCCTCTGGTACGCGATGTTTATTGGAAATCCACCCTGGCAGACGTGCGATGTCATTGCTGTCGGGCTTCCGGCGGCGATCTGCCGGGAGATCGCGCGACCGACGCTGGCCGAGCTGACGGCTAACATTACCGGCAGCGCCCGTGCGGATTATCTGAAAGACTGCTTTGAGCGGGCGGAAGAGAATTTTCACAGCGCCTTAGAACTGGGGCTTGCGCTCGGCGGCGTGGCATTTAAGCCGTATATCTACGGTGAGCAGCTGCTGGTCGACGTGACCGGCGCGGCGGCGTTCCAGCCGACGAAATTTGATCCTGCCGGGCGCTGCATCGGAGGCGTCTTCCGGGACAAGCCCGCGAAAGTGGGCGGGAAGTATTATATCCGCCTCGAATCGCACGATCTGGACGGCACGACCTATACGATCCGCAATAAAGCATATTACAGCGACGCCTCCGGCACGGTCGGCGCGGAAGCACCCCTGAATGCCGTCCCGGAATGGGCGGACATTCAGCCGGAAATCACGATCCAGAATATGAGCGGGCCGCTCTTCGCGTACTTCCGCCCGCCTGCGGCCAACACAACGGACGCAAACAGCCCCTGCGGAATGTCCGTCTACGGAGACGCAGCGACTGTGCAGCTGATCAAGCAGGCCGATGAGCAGTGGGAGCGCCTGCGCTGGGAATATCGCTCCAGCGAGCGCAAAGTCCTGATGGATGGCACGAGCTCGACTGCGGATATGTTCAACAAGCGTATGTTTGAACTGGGACCGTTCTCCCCTAGCGGCGAATTCTTTCAGTACATCGAGCCGCAGATCCGCGACGAAGCAATCTACCGAGGTTTCCAGAATACGCTTCGCCGTATCGAGTTCAACGTCGGGTTGGCTTATGGAGATATTTCCGATCCGCAGACCATCGAGAAGACGGCGACGGAGATCCGCAACAGCAAGCAGCGCAAATATGTGCTGATCGACAGCATCCAGACGGCGCTTGAGCACACGTTTGACAGCCTGCTCTATGCGCTCGATACATACGCAACACTCTATAACCTCGCGCCTGCCGGGACGTACAACGCCGATTACAGTTGGGGCGATTCCATCCTTGACGACGCTGAGAAGAAGGAACAAGAGCGGGCAAACGACCGGCTTGACCTCGCTGATGGAATTCTGAACCACTGGGAATACCGCGCAAAATGGTACGGCGAGGACGAAGCGACTGCAAAGGCAATGCTGCCGAGGGCGCAGGACATGACAGATGCAAACGCCCCGGCTGAGGTCGAATGAGAAAGGTCAAGTATCCGTTCAGTCCGGAGCTGCTCGACGCCCTCCCGGAAGAACTCGCGGATCTGTTCCGTGCGCTGGAAGATACGCTGCTGGATGAAGTCTGTTCCCGGCTTAAATTTGCCAATCAGCTCAACGAAGTAACGGTTCAGGATATCCGGGCGCTGCGGTCGCACGGCATTGATCTCAAGAAGATCAAAAGGGCCATCCAGAAGACAGCGGACGTCAGCGAAGAAAAACTGAACAAGCTGCTCGACGATGTTGTGGAGCGCAACCGGCGATATTACAACGACCTTATTACGCTGGCCGATGTGACGAAGCCTGACCGGCTGGTAGACGCCTCCGATATCGACGCGATCCGCAGGCAGACGATCGGAGAATTCCGAAATCTGACGCAATCTTTGGGGTTTTTAGTGGACAATGGCCAGAGAATGCTTCCGCCTGCGCAAGCATATCAGTGGGCCCTAAATTCGTCAACGCTGCAAATTCAGAGCGGGGCGATCAGCTATAATCAGGCGATTGCCAACGCCGTCAAGCAGCTGGCAGAGAGCGGAATCAAAGTCATAGACTATGAGAGCGGCCACACAGATCAAATCGACGTGGCCGCCCGCCGGGCCGTTATGACGGGCGTGGCGCAAATCTGCGACAAGTATTCCGACCAGTCGGCGGAATATCTGGATACCCGGTATTTTGAGATCACGGCGCACTCAGGAGCGCGAGATAAGCCTGGCCCGTCCCCGTGGTCGAGCCATAAGGCGTGGCAAGGCCGGATCTATTACAAAAGCGAAAACGGAGAGCCTGACCCGCTTGGGCAGTACAAGGATCTCGTGGAGACGACCGGATATGGCTATGTAGACGGCCTGACTGGCGCAAACTGCCGACACTATAAGCACGCCTATATCCCAGGCGTCATGGAGCCTACCTATACCGAGGAGCAGCTGGAACACATTGATGATGGTCTCGGCTGCGAGTTTGACGGGAAGAAATATACCGCATACGAAGCGACCCAAATGCAAAGACGGCTCGAACGGTCGATTCGCAAACAGAAGCGTTTGAAAAACGCCTATAAAGCCTCCGGGCTTAAGGACGAAGAGACTGCCGCCGCAGCCAAACTGCGCCGCCTGAACACGAAATACCATGATTTCAGCAAGGCCGCAGGGCTGCCGGAACAGCCGGAGCGGACGAGGGTTCAGTATACAGACGCAAAATCAGAGGCTGCGGCCAGTGCGGCGAAAGCAGCAAAACCGATCACAAGGCTGCAAGAAACGCTGGACGTGAAAACGGAGATTGTGAACGGCGTTGTCCCGAAGGGATCAGAAATTGGCTCTATTCGAGAAATAGCTGGCGGAGATTACGGGAAACAGTTGAAAGTTGCGAGTTTCCTTTCTGAAAACTACGGCGGGGAACCGTTGCAATGGCGGAAAATGGGCGGTATAATACAAACAGACAATTTCCGATATGATGTTCACTGGTTTGAGCAAAATGGGAAGCACTTTGAAGAAAAGCTGAAAGGGGTGAAGAGAAAATGAAGGTGAGATATAAAGGGCCGACGTTCGGCGGCGGTTTTCTCGGGCTGACGGATGGAAAAACCTATGAATGCGTGGGGGTCGAATATGATCTGCTCCGCATCATAGATGATGAGGGCGAGGACTACCTTTATTCCGCTTCAGCCCCTGCGCCGCTCAACGGCAAAACCAAGCCGGGCAAATGGGAAGTGGTAGAAGATGACGAGCGGGGAACGCTTTCAAGGCTGATTTCTAAGGAGAACGCATGATCGACGAAAAACTGAAAGCCGCCATCGAGCGGGCGCTTGCCGCCGGATTCCGCGTCCAGCTGAAACGCATGAAGGACGGAACAGTCAAGGCGCAGATCATCAAGGCGGAAGAACTGAAAAAATAATACAGATACCGCAGCGCAATCGAGCGCGCGGAATGGCACGATGAGCCAACTTGTAAGGATTTCTTACAGGTTGGCTCTTTTTGTTTTATCAAATCTTGACCGGCCCGAAGTCGCTAAACTACGGGGCAGCAGCGGACGCGACCCGCGAGAACAAAGCGAAGCTGTGAAGGAGAACCCATGAAGCGAGATTTTTTGGAAGGGCTGGGGCTCGATAAGGATACCGTCGACAAGATCCTTGACGAGAACAGCCGCGACATCGGCCGGGAGAAGCAAAAAGCGGATCAGGCCAAGGAAGACCTGAACGCCGCCCGGCAGCAGCTGGCCGACCGCGACAAGGACATCGAAGATCTGCGGAAGTCCAGCGGGGACGCCGAGAGCGTCCGCAAGCAGCTCGAAGACCTTCAGGGCCGGTACACCAAGGAAACCGAGAATTACAAGGCGCAGCTGGCAAGCCGCGACTACGCCGACGCTATGAACCGCGCGATCACGGCAAAGGGCGTCAAATTTTCCTCCAAGGCCGCCGAGAAAGCCTACCTTGCAGACCTCAAGGAGAAACACCTTGAACTGAAAGACGGCGAGCTGACCGGCTTCGACGAGTGGCACAAGACCCAGCTTGAAGCAGACCCGACCGCGTTCCAGTCCGACAAGCCCGCGCCCACATTTGTCAAGCCCGTCGGTCAGGGCGGCGCACCGGCGGCAAAGAGCAAGGGCGCAATGTACGCGCAGCAATTCAACGCGCAGTTTGCGCAGACACCAAACAAGGAGTGATTTGAAAAAATGTCTATCGTTGTAAACACAAAAGCAGAAGTCAGACCGAACTTCCTCGAAAGCGAAGTCGGCCTTGTCCTGAAGACCCGCGAGATTCCCGCGTCTATGGGCGTGCAGGACGGCAAATACAAGATCGTCAAGGCAGGCACGCCGTTCCCGTCCGACAATTCGAACGCCGTCGGCCTCGTATTTGAGGACATCGACGTGACGGACGGCAATATGCCCGGCTCCGTGATGGTCGCGGGCCGTGTGCTGGCAGACCGCCTGTCGCTGGCTACCGCAGCCAAGACCGCGCTTTCCGGCAAGGGCTTCACGTTCGTTGACGCGCCGGAGATCACGCGCGGCTACACCGTGACCTACGACAAAAACGACGGCAGCGGCACACCGCCCGTCGACGAGAACGTCTACGCGGAGGGCTCCTATGCCGACGTATCGACCGAATACCCGCTGACCAAGAGCGGCAACACCCAGACCGGCTGGAGCACGTCTAAGGGCGGCGAAGCTGTTTCCAAGGTCGAAATGACCGGCAATGTGACCCTGTACCCCGTGTGGACTACGGCCTAAAGAAGGAGGAAAAACGCCATGCCTGACATTCTTGAACTGATTTCCGACGCTGACCGTCTGGATTTCTCGCAGAACATTTCCGTCGCGCGCCCGGCCTACCTCGGAGACCGGCTGTTCCCGGATCAGAAAACCGAAAGCCTGAAAGCCGAGTACCTGCGCCTTGCAAACGGCGCGCAGATCCCCACGATGGCGACGGTCCACGCCTTTGACACCGAGGCTGAGATCGCCACGCGGCCGGCACTCGAAAAGACTGAGGTCGAAAAACTGTTTATCAAGCGCAAGATCAACCAGTCCGAGCGGGTGCAGCTGCTCAACGAAAACGGCGTATATGCCGACAGCGCGATCGTGAGCTATGTCTTTGACGATATGCGCCTGATGGCTGATGCGGTCAAGGTCAGGACCGAGGTCGCGAAGATGGAAGTCATCGCGACCGGCAAGATGACCATCAAGGAAAACAATCTCAACATGACCGTCGATTACGGCGTTCCGTCCGCAAACACCGGCTTCAAGATCGACTTCGGCGCAGACGCTGATATCATCGGCCAGCTTCAGGCCATCGCAGATCAGGCGGCAGCATCCGGCCACGCGCTGAGCGAAATGGTCGTCGGTACGAAGATCCTGCGCAAGCTCGCGTCCAATAAGGGCATTCAGACCCTCGTGTACGGCACGGTCGGCGCTGGTACATATGTCACCACCGAGAAACTGCGCAGCCTCTTTACCGAGCTGTTCGGCTTCGGCCAGATCACGACCAACGACCAGCGCTATAAGGCGCAGGCCGCAAACGGCGCGGAAAAGACGTATCGCTTCTTCCCAGAGGACAAGGCCGCGTTCCTGTCCAATGGTACGGCCAATTCCTTCGGCGTTGGCCTGTGGGGCGTGACGCCGGAAGAAAAGGGCTATGGCCCGTACACCGACAAGAGTGCACAGCAGTATATCACCATTACCCAGTGGGAAACGCCAGACCCGAAGACCACCTGGACGAAGGCAAGCGGCCTGTTTATCCCGGTCGTGCCCGATCCTTACGGCCTGTTCATCGGCGCAGACGTAAGCAAGTAAAACCAAGCCTCCGCGCCCGCGTGGCGGGTGCGGAGGCTGACCGGAAGGAGGGCGCAGCATGATCTACGCCGATTATGAGTTTTACGCGACCGTGTACCGTGGGACGGCGCTGGACGAAGAGCAATTCTGCGGCCTCGCCCGCAAGGCGTCGGCTTATGTCGATTACATCACCATGAGCCGCGCGCGCTCCGCCGCCGGGGATAAGCTCGAAGCAGTCCAGAACTGCGTCTGCGCGCTGGCCGAGCTGGAGCAGGACGCCGGGAAGCTGGACAGCCTCGTCTACACGACCGACAGGCCGGTATCGAGTGAGACGGTAGGCGGCTGGTCGCGCAGCTTTGGCTCACGCAATCTGTCGCAGGCAGATATGCAGCGGACGGAGACGCGCCGCCGGGAGATCGTGCTGGCGTACCTCGGGCCGACCGGATTACTCAAAGCAAGGGGGTATGGGCCGTGTCCATGTTCCCCCACACCGTAACCATCTACAACGTCTCGCAGGAGACAGACCCGGCGACATTCAAGGACGTGGAGAAAACCTACATCACCGTCCTGCGCGGCGTTCTGCTGGAAGCCTCCAAGGCGGCCAACGTCCGCCAGAGCGGGCTTGAGGGCGCGGATGCGGTGAATCTGTACATTCCGTTCTCTACGGTTGCTGTAGACGGCGTGACGGGCGCAGAAAAGCGCTACGTCGGCCCGCAGGAATTCTGGCGGGCAGCCGATAAAAGCGGAATCTGGACGCTCTCCACGGACGGCAACGGCGGAACGACATTTTTTATCAAGGGTGAAGTCGTGGAGCCGGACAAAACCGAGCAGATGCTTGAAATGCTCTATGACGACGTTTACAAGGTCACAAAGGTCGATATGAAGGACTTCGGAAGCCAGGACATGAGACACTTCGAAGTCGGAGGGGCCTAATATGCTGAAATTCAGCGTAAAGGCAGACGGCTTTGATGAATTGCATGAGGCAATCGCACAGGCGTGTACCAAAGCGGAGCATATTGTCGCACTTCAGGCAAGAAAGGACACAGCCCCGTATGTGCCATTCTTGACCGGTTCCCTCGACCGCAGAACACAGGTGGAAGGGAATGCGATTATCTATCCCGGCCCATACGCAAGGTTCCTGTACTACGGGAAAGTCATGGTAGACCCGGAGACCGGAAGCACCTACGCGCCGAAAGGCGGGACAAAGGTACTGACCGACAAAAATCTTGTGTTCAACACGTCAGGACACAATCAGGCGCAATCGCATTGGTTCGAGGCGTCAAAGGCTGAAAATCTTGATAAATGGCTTCGTGTAGCGGACAAGGCGGTGAAGAATGGACTCTGAAAAGCAAAAAAGGCTGGTATCTGCGGAGGAAGAACAGGATATCTCCCGAAAGATGATGATCTGGGCAAATTCCTTCTCGGACGACGATATGCCAGCCGCGACGATCAACTATGAATTTCTTGCTGCGGATTCTGCAAGTATGGCGCTGTCCACCATTCAGGGCGCGTACATCACACGAAAATTCATCCTCGGAGGGCACGAGGCGGAATATCAATTCAAGATCATCGCCCGCATCAAGCCCGGAAACAGCAACGACAAGCGCCTGAAATGCGATGCCATGCTGAACCGCTTCGGGGATTGGGCCATGCAGAACCCGCCGGATTTGGGCGACGGGATGCGCGTCCGGCGCATGGAAGCCGTCAGCCGCTCGGCCCTGTTCGCCCGGTATGAGGACGGCACAGAGGATCATCAAATTCTAATGAAACTGACATATGAGGTGATTTAACTATGGCAAATAAATACACAATCGCGGCAAAAAACGGCGAGAGCGCAGTCCGCGAAATGCTGATTACCGCTCTGGACACCAGCGACAGCACCACATCGAAGTGGTCGGCGATGGGCGTCAAGGTGACGGAGAGCTCCATCAACTACGATTGGGGGCAGGAAACGAAGAAGGACATTCTGGGGCACGTGTACACGAACGCACAGACACCAGAAATGACACAGAGCTTTTCCGGCAGTGAGATTGTAGGCGGTGACGACGTGATGAACCATCTGCTCAATCTTGCAGTCGTGGAGAAGGACCATGCCGCTCTGGTAAATCAGAAATGCCTGATCATCCACACATACCTGCAGGACTCCGCAGGGAAGTCGTTTGCAGAGCAGTATGACGCCTGCGCGGTGCTCGTCACGACAGACGGAGGCGAGGGCGGCGGCGTTCTTGCTTCGGACATTGAAGTGACATACGGCGGAAACAGGACAACAGGAACCGCAGCGCGCGGTTCGGATGGAACCATCACGTTCACGCCGGATTCGGATTAAGGAGGCTGCATAAATGCCTGAAATCAAATTTGAAACCGGTATCGTATCGTTCAAGCTGAACGACGCGGCGGAAGTCTCCTTCAACCCGACCGACAGCGCATTTGTCGAACAGATCTTCAACACCTTTGACGAGCTGGACAGGAAGCAGGAGGCGTATAAGGCCGAAGTCGACCACTGCGCGGACAAGAAGGAGATTTTCGCCATTGCCCGCCGCCGCGACGCGGAAATGCGGGACATGATCGACGGTCTGTTTGCCAAGCCTGTCTGCGCAGACCTGTTCGGCACTATGAACGTCTACGCGCTGGCCGACGGCCTGCCAGTATGGTGCAACCTCATGCTGGCCGTGATCGATCAGATCGACACGAGCTTCGCGGCAGAGCAGAAGAAGACCAACCCGAGGATTGCGAAATACACAGCAAAATGGAAAAAGTGATCTGGGCGCTGCCGACCACGGTCGACGTGAACGGCACAACGTATCCGATCCAATCTGATTACCGCGCAATCCTCGATATCCTCGTAGCCCTGACAGACAGGGAACTGGACGAGCGGGATAAGGCGGAAGCGGCGCTGACCATCTTCTATCCCGACTTCGAAGAAATGCCCGTCAGCGACTATCAGGAAGCCCTGAACCAGTGCTTCCGCTTCATCGACCACGGGCAGGAGAACCGGGAAAAGAGAAAACAGCCAGAAATCATGTCATGGGCGCAGGACTTCGACCTCTATATTGCGCCCATCAACCGAATCGCGGGCTGCGAGGTCAGGGCGCTGGAATACCTGCATTGGTATTCGTTTCTAGCGCACTATCAAGAAATCGGAGATTGCCTGTATGCACAGGTGGTTTCTATCCGCGATAAAAAGGCCAGAGGAAAGAGCCTCGACAAACAGGAGAGGGATTTCTACCGGCGAAACCGGGATATTGTCGATCTGAAGACGACATACTCGGAGGCCGAAGCCGACCTGCTTGCCGCATGGGGCGTCGGGACAAAAAACAGCCGCCCCGGTTAGGGCGGCAGCGAGAAAAACTTATTTTTTATACTCGAAAATGATTTCGCTACCCCAGAAGCTTGGAGAGAATCGAATCTCGATCTCACTCCAATCCTTCGGCGCTTCATATCCGACGACACCTTTCATTTTCTTCCCGGCGGCAATCGTGCCGTCAAGCTGCGGCTCGTCGGAACTCATCATGGCGGTGAGGCTGAGGCTGGTTGTATAGCCATCAATGTAGCTTTCGAATGAAAGCATGGTGCTGGACGCAATATCGCGGGATGAATTGTTTTCGATCTCGAATTCGCACAGAACAAAGACCTTTCCATCATCCGGCGAGACGTAATTTTGGCCGGAATTCTCGGTAACACTGAGCAACGTGACCGCCACGCCGTCTAGAACGACCTGGTCCCCAACGCCAAATGTTTCAGGCCCGGAATCGGATTGCTGCGGCGGCTGCTGCGAAGAAGAAACTGAGGTTCCGACCTTTTCCGGCTTGGAGGACGATCCGCAGGAAGCAAAGGCCGCGCCAATAAAGACGAAAAGACAGAGGAATACGATTAAAGCCGTCAGGCAGCCGCTGGGGCGTTTCGCCTGCTTTTTGGTTTTTAGCCCGCCAACAACGTCAACGCGGTTCGAGGCGTTAATCTTGATGGTAAAAAACGCATTCTGTTGCCCTTCGGTAATGGCAAAGGATATGGTTTTATCCAGACGGCGATACCGGTAAAAAGAAAGTTCGTGCTGGCCCGGAGCGGCCACGGCTCGAAGTTCTTCACCATTTTTCAGCGTGCCGACATCACAGCCATCCAATGCAACGCCGACGGTCAGGCCAGAACCGTAAAAAGAATTGTCCCGGCTAATTTGGATAATGCAATCACTCATATTTCTTCCCTCCTTACTTGGAAGATAACACAAATAATGACAAAAATCAACCGAAAAGGTGGCGAAAATATGGCAGATGGGAAAATTGTGGTCACCGTCGACGCGGACGCGAAAAAGGCACAGAAAGAGCTGGATACGCTGTCTGCGAAAATCGACAAGATGGAAGCAAAGCTGAACGAGGACACCGGAACGCAGAGCGGGCTTAAAAAGGAGCTGGACGCTGCGCTTCAGTCCGCAAAGCAGACGGAAGACGCGCTGAAATCGCTCCGCTCGGAGGCTGACCGCCTAAAGGGCATCACGTCCGGAAGCGCTTCGGCTAATCCAGCGGAGTACATAGACGCTTATTCTCGACAGGCGGAGGTTGCTGCGCAGATCAAAGAGCAGGAACAGCTGCTGGTGCAGCAAAACAAAACGGCGGAAAAGCTCGGGAGTCAATATGCAAAGATCACCGACAAGGTGATAACCCAGACCGATGCGCTTGACGCCGCAAAGACTAAAGCCGGTGAGCTGGTGCAGCAGATCACAAATGCAAGCGGGGCCTCGGCTAAAATGGCGGAGGTATCGGCGAGCGTCGAAAAGAGCATGAACAAATTCGGAAGAAGATTAAGCGGGGTACTAAGGAGCGCGCTGATCTTTACCGTCCTGTCCCGTGGCCTTTCGCAGCTGCGTAGCTGGCTCGGCGAGACAATCATGCAAAACGAAGCCGCCCGCGCATCTATTGCGCGACTGAAAGCCGCCCTTTTGACACTCGCGCAGCCGATTCTTCAAGTCGTGATCCCCGTTTTTGTGAAGCTTGTGGACATTCTGGCGCAGGTTGTTACAGCTATCGCAAAGTTCTTCGGCATGCTGTCCGGCAAGAGCTGGGGCGCGCAGGTCGCAGCGGCAAAAGGGCTGAATGCGGAAAAAGAAGCAATCGAGGGGGTAGGCTCCGCAGCTGAAGACGCCAGCAAGAGCATGGCGAGCTTTGACGAGATCAACCAGATCACCAGCAATCAGGCATCTGGAGCTGGTGGCGGCGCAGGCGGGGCAGCGTCTACGGATATCGCGCCGGACTTCTCAAACCTCGACATGGCGGAGGATAAGCTCCACGATATTCTCGGCCTAGTAGGTGCGATTGCGGCCGGGCTGCTCGCTTGGAAAATTGCAAGCTTGTTCACGAACGACCTGAGCAAGATTTGGGGCATCGCTCTTGCAGTTGCCGGTGCGTTTGCGCTTGTGTACTTCTGGCTGGATGCTTGGAATAACGGAATTGATTTACAAAATTTCCTCGGAATGCTTGCGGGGCTTGCCGCGCTTGCGGGCGGACTCGCAATAGCATTCGGGCCGACCGCTGCGGCAATCGCTCTCGTGGCAGGTGGCCTTGCGATGTTAGTCGTCGGGATCAAAGATGTGATCGAAAACGGCTTTACGTTGGAAAACACACTGACCATCATCGCCGGACTGCTTGCCGCCGGTATCGGGATTAGCATCCTGACGGGCAGCTGGATTCCGCTCCTGATTGCCGGGTTTGTTGCCGCTTTGGTGGCACTTGTTTCCTTTACCGGGCACGGGGAAGAGCTGATTCAAGGGCTGAAAAAAATCATAGACGGATTCGGGGAGTTCTTCAAGGGCGTGTTTACGGGAGACCTGAAACTTGCAGCGGAAGGTGCAAAGCAGATCTGGGAAGGGCTTAAGCAGACGTGGAACGCGATTGTAAACTCCATCAAGGACGCATGGAGCGCATTTATTACATGGCTGCAGGGCAAGAACCCGGCGCTTGCTGCGATTTTTGAAACGATCGGAAAGCTGTTCTCCGACCAGTACAACGCATGGAAAAAGATCCTCAGCGGCCTTATTACCTTCCTGACCGGCGTATTCACCGGAGACTGGAAGAAAGCATGGAACGGTGTCCTGGATATTCTGAAAGGCGTTTGGAATCTCATTGTCGGTACGGTCGAAGGCGCGATTAACTTCGTTATAGATGGTATCAACTTTCTTATTTCCAAGCTTAACACGATTCAGATCAACGTTCCGGACTGGGTTCCGAAGATTGGCGGCATGACGTACGGCATAAATATTCCACCTGTTACGCGAGTATCTCTCCCCAGCCTCGCGTCCGGCGCGGTCATCCCGCCGAACCGGGAGTTTATGGCTGTGCTGGGAGACCAGAAAAGCGGAACGAATATCGAAACCCCGCTTGCCACAATGGTGCAGGCGTTCAAGCAGGCCATGAACGAAACGGGCGGCATGGGCGGCAGGCAGATCACGGTTGTTATGCAGCTCGACCACAGAGAACTTGGCCGCGCGGTGTATAACCTTAACAACGAGGAAACACAGCGCGTCGGCGTGAAGCTTGCGGGGGTGAAGGCATGACAAGCATTTTGAGCCTTGACGGCAAGGAGTATCCGAATCTGCATGTTGTGAGCCTAAAGCGTTCGTTTTCCGTCCTCGACGGCGATAACGCGGGCCGCGTGATGACCGGCGCGATGACGCGCGACATTATCGGTACATTTTACAGTTACAGTTTGGAGATCGATCCTGTTTCGTCTGACCTTGCGGAATATGATGCGTTTTACGAGAACATTTCCGCGCCAGTCGATAGCCACGTTCTGACTGTCCCGTATGCGCAATCTGTTTTGACGTTTGATGCCTATGTGGCAAACGGAGAAGATGAGCTTGTATCAAGATACGGCGATAGGAGCGAATGGCAGAACTTATCGATTAACTTTGTTGCAATGAAACCGAAGAGGGTTCCTGTATGAGCGTTCGAGTGATTTATGAGGACGTTGCGGTAGGCGCTGCTGACGCGGCACACATGAGCAGCACCGCCGCGCAGCCGTTCTCCGACCTGTCCCTGCTGACATACGGCACGGAGCCGGCGACCGTCGCGACGAACGAGCTGAACCAATGGAAACTGGACGGCTCCCGCCCGATCCTCACGACCGAGCGGGCAGCGTTCTGGTCTTCGGCTCCGAGCAAAGCGGACTGCACCTTTGACGCGAACCCGACGCTGACTATCACGCTGGACGGCACGTTCGCAAGCTCCGGCATTTACCTCTATTTTGACGGTGGCACCGGCGACTATTGCAGCGCCCTGACCATGACGTGGTACAACGGCGAGACAACCGTCGCGTCGCAGGACTTCGCGCCGGACGGCCAGAAATATTTCTGCGCCAAGCCCGTCACGGGCTACAACAAGCTCATGATTGAGCTGAAAAAGACGAGCCTGCCGTACCGCTATGCGAAGCTCCGACAGATATTCTTCGGCATCGTCCGGGAATTCGAGCGGGAGGATCTGCGCAGCGTCAACGTCACCGAGGGTGTCAGCGTGATCTCCGACGACGTGGAGATCAACACACTGGATTTCACGCTCGACAACTCGGATGATATCGACTTCATTTTTCAGGAGAAGCAGCCCGTCAGCGCCTACGACGGCGCAAAGCTGATCGGCGTCTTTTACATCAAGAGCTCGTCCCGGTCGAGCGAACGGCTCTATGATGTATCCTGCCAGGACGCGCTCGGCATTCTGGACGACGAGCCCTTCGCGGCGGCGGTCTACAGCAGCAAAAACGCGAAGGAGCTGATAGCCTCGATTCTCGGCGCGCACTTCACGCTGGATTTCGACCCTGCGCTGAAAGACGAGACTGTAACCGGCTATATCCCGGACTGCACGAAACGAGAAGCGCTGCAACAGATCGTTTTCGCGCTTCGTGCGACCATTGACACAAGCGCGTCGCGCGGTGTGCGCGTCCGGAGGCTCACAGCGGCCTCTCCTGCAACGATCCCACTTGACCGGACATACACGGGCGGCAGCGTGGAAACGGCGGCAGTGGTCACGGAGATCCGCGTGACGGCACACAGCTATTCGACGTCCGGAAGCGGGGAGAGCGTGGAGGTCGGCGGTACGACATACTATCACACGACGTCGGTCACGTCCAAGGCCAATCCGAACGCCACCACGCAGACCAAGCCGAACGTCATCGAGGTACGCGACGCGACGCTGGTCAACAGCGACAACGTTGCCGCCGTCGCGCAGCACGTCTTTGACTACTATATGCGCCGTCAGACGCACAGTGTCAAAATTGTCATGGACAAGGAAGCCCCGGGCGATTACGTGCAGACCACAACGCCGTGGGGCACGAAGATCACCGGAACGATCACCAGTATGGACATTCGCCTCAGCGGAATCGCGGCGGCAGAATGCAAGATTATCGGCACATAGAACGGAGGTGCGGTATTTGGTACAGGGAGATTCGTATAACCTTAGTGTTACCATCAAGAATAAAGGGAAGCCGATGGACATTGCAAGCGTTGAAAAGGTGGAGATTTCTCTGCTTTATCTGCAAAAGAGCTATCCGGGAGAGATCGGATACGAGGACGGAAAGTTTCTGTTTCCCCTCACTCAGCAGGAGACCTTTCGGCTCCCGAAGCTCTGCCAGATGCAGGTGCGCGTGAAATTCAAGAGCGGTGACGTGATTGGCTCGGAGATCAAGCAGATCGACGTTGCGCACGCGCTTTCAAAGGCGGTGCTGTGATGGGCGGCATTGAATTTGAACTCAAGAACCGCGATCCGATCGACGTTTCCTTTAACGTTTCCGTGCGTGCTGGCGGCGGCTCTGGCGGCGGAGGCATTGCATCGGCGCAGATCGATGAGATCCGCGTGCTGACAAAATCGGACTATGACGCGCTGGACGAAAAGGACGCGCGGACGCTGTATCTGGTGGAGGGCTGACATGCTGGCAGTTGGAATCAAACGCATTCTGGAGCTGTTCATCGGCTCCATGGGCATCAAATCCGCCCGCTTGGGCACAGAAACCATCTACGAAAGGCCTGGCGGCTTTTTGTACATCGAACTCACAAGCGAAGAAAGGGGATAAATTCAGATGGCAAGTTTTTTCAATCTGACACTTGATACGCTGGCACCTGCCGGCCTATCGCTGATCCTGAACGACGGCGCGCAGTACGCGACCAGCGCGACCGTCACCGCGAAGATCTCAGTCACCGACGCCGCGACGACCGGCTACCAGATGAAGATCTGGGGCACAAAGGCGGCGGCAAAGGAAGCAGATGCGTCGTGGGAGACGTTCGCCGCAACAAAATCCATTACGCTCCCGGACGGCGACGGCCTGAAGACGATCTATGTAAAGGTGCGCGACGACGTCGGCAACGAATCGACTGCGGCCAGCGACTCCATCACGCTCAACACCTCGATCCCCGCCGTGACCATCACCGGCCCCGACAAGAGCCGCATTTCCAAGGTAACGGGCTACGACGCAGCTGCATTCTCCTTCGTCTGCGACGTGGACTTCGAGGAATACACCGTCCGCGTCGTCCCGGCGACGAGCAGCCTGCACACGGCGGGCACCCAGATCCCGACGACGGGCGGCTCCACCAACGTCAGCGGCACGGCGGGCGGCTACAAGAAGAACACCGCCATCAACGTCACCGTCAAGGGCGCGGATCTCGAAGCAGCGTCCTCCGGCGACGGCGTGAAGATCGTGAAGGTCTTCGTCAAGAACGCCGCCGGGACGTGGAGCGCAGCCTAATGGCCGCGCCGGAGCTGACCTTCTCCATCACAGGAAACAAGATCTCGGCGGTCTCGGGGTTCAACTCGATCACCGTTTCCTTCTCGTCGGACATCGCCTATACGGCTTTTGAGTGCCGCGCGACGAAGTCCGGCGAGGATTGGGGCCGCGGGAAGGGCGCTTTGATCGCGTCCTTCTCCCAGACCCCAGCGGGCACGCAGCGCACCTTTGAGGTTTACGACGATTTTCTGCTTTCCGGTGATGGGGAATACCGCATTTCGTTGTTCGCGCAAAGCGCGGACGGCAGTTGGAACGACAACTACGGCTTTATCCCGCTGGGAGAGTCGCAGGCGCTGAAGACCGCGGACGGCGAGGATTTTCTGTGTATGAAGGAGTGATCGTATGGCTTACAACAGCCAGTTTACCGGCGCGCAGATCGACGAGGCTATCGCCGACGTGCGCAGCAACAAAGACGCGTGGAACGGAAAGCAAGATGTGATCCTCGCCTCCGGTGCGGCCGTCGGGGACCTGATCAAGGTCAAGGCGGTGGACGCCAGAGGGAAGCCGACGGCGTGGGAGGTGGCCGCGGCTGGCACGGATTATCTAACGGAAGCGCCCGTGACGAGCGTGAACGGGAAAACAGGAGCTGTCAAGGTTCGCGAAGTGCCGTCTGTCACCGCCGCTGATAATGGAAAATTTCTGCGGGTTGTTTCCGGTGCGTGGGCGGCGGTAGAGATCGCAAACGCGAATGGAGGGAGCTTCTGATGGCAACTGAATATTTAACGAACGATATAGAACTCACGTCAGTTGCCGATGCCATCAGAGAAAAAGGCGGAACATCCGACCCGCTGACTTACCCAGATGGTTTTGCAAGCGCGGTTCGTGCAATTCAAACCGGGATCGTTCCGCAACTGGTCGTAACGGTATCCGCGGGTGCGATAGTCACAGCGACACACGGCTCCAAAACGATCAGCGGAACATCTGACAGCACCGGAGTCTGTACGCTTATCGTGCCGGAAGCCGGAACATGGAGCGTATCCGCGACGCTGGACGGGAAAACATCTGACACAAAAGCCGTAGCTATCACGGACAGCTACGCGGTGTCGCTTAATTTTGTATATCCGACACTGAATAAAAATACTTGGGAAACAATAAAAAATATATCCGACGCGGGACAGGGCGCGAACTATTGGAGCGTCGGTGACCGAAAGGCTGTAACGCTAAACGGCACGGTTGGACATCTTACACTATCTAATTACACAACATATGCGTTCATTATTGGATTTAACCATAACGTGAGCCTAGAAGGGGAAAACCGTATCCATTTCCAACTTGCAAAGACCGCGCTCTCCGGCGGTACGGACGTGTGTTTCTGCGATAGTTACTATACCTCGCCCGTTTCGACAACCGGCTATTTCTCTATGAACAGTAGTGCAACGAACTCCGGCGGATGGGCGAGCTCGCAAATGCGTACAAATATTTGCGGGACAAGCCTCTCGAGCTATTCCGGAACGATTATCGCAGTCATTCCGGCGGCGCTCCGTGCAGTCCTAAAGTCCGTTACCAAGTACACGGACAATACGGGAAATAATAGCACATCCGCGAGTGCGGTCACGGCGACAAAGGATTACTTTTTCCTCCTCTCGGAGTTTGAGGTTTTCGGGAGCATTTCGAGAGCAAACTCGAACGAGGCGAGTAAGCAAGCGCAGTACGCCTATTATTCCGCTGGAAACAGCAAGGTAAAGTACAAGCACAACGGAACGAGCGCCGCCGCTCGTTGGTGGCTCCGTTCTCCGCTTGCGAGCAGCTCCGACGGTTTCGAGAATGTGAACACCAACGGGACAGTCGAAGACCGCACCGCGCGCGCTTCCTTCGGCTTCGCGCCCGGCTTTTGCGTATGAGGGAGAAGCGCATGGAATATATCGTGTATAAGCGGTTCCGTGGGAATGGCATCGATGGAGCATTTAATCTCCGGTACGGAACTGTGGTATCGGAGCTCGAAGGGTTCCTGTTTGCAGCGGACGGCAGGCGGATATGCGCTGCGACATCCGAAAACGGGTGGGAGCATTTCAGGCAGAATACACCAGAGGGCGCGATGCGGCAAGAAATGCTTGAACGCCTCTATCAATGGTATGCAAAGCACGGTTGCGGTGAAGATTTTGCGGATGACAAATGGCCGGGGCAGGAAAACGGGTACTGGAAAAACCGGCTGCGTACCGCAAGCACAGAGCGATTAGAGAAAATTTATCAAGAGAAATTTGGAGGGATACCATGTATGCAGTAAAACAAGACGGCGCATTTGCAGGTTATGCGGACAGTATTGTGCCCATCCGACTGCACGGCAACGGTTGTTATGTCCCGTGCAAGGAAGATCAGGCAGAAGGATTTTGCGCGAAGATGGCTGTGACTATTACGGATGAAGAAGGGACTGAGCATCAGGTGCTTTCTGACATGGTGTTTCATCTCGCCGGTTACACGTTGAAAGGTACAGAGCCGGATGGCAGTTATGAGGAAATGGGCGCGGCACTGCCACTCACAGATGCAGAAACAGCGGCGAAAATTTTACTTGGGGAGACAGATTGATGAGTTACACAGAAAGAGCCAGAGCATTGAGACCCTATATTGAAAAAGCGTCTATTAGCTTACCCGATGAGGATGCACTGCAAGCAGTAGAGTTATTCCCACAGTGGGTGACAGGCCATTCTTACGCGGTCGATGATCGGCTGCAATACAATGGCGTATTATATCGCGTGGTGCAGGCGCATACCTCACAGGCAGACTGGACACCGGATATTACACCGGCACTGTTTGTGATCGTTTCACTAGAGGAATGGCCGGAATTTGTGCAACCTACGGGTGCGCATGATGCCTACAATAAGGGTGACAAGGTGACGTTTGAAGGCAAGCATTACATCAGTTTGATTGACGGGAATGTATTTTCACCAGCGGAATATCCGGCTGGTTGGCAGGAACAGGCGTAATTTACGAGAAGAAGGGAGAACACCATGGACACCAAGACCATCATCGTCACCCTCGTCACAGACCGGACGCAGGCGGATGTGGAGCGGGTGCAGGCGCTGGCGGCGAAGGGCTTTGCTGCCATGACCGCAGCCGAGCAGGCGGAATGGCTGGCTGGGATGAAGGGCGCGTACAACGCAAGCGACATGAATCGCGTGGGAACCGCCCTGAATTATCTGGCGGCGCGTCTTGCACCGATCTGCGGCATGAGTATTGCATGGTCTGCAAAAACCGATTGGGCCGTCACGGACATTGCAACGGCCTCACAGGCTGAGACATACCGGCAGCAGATACAGGATATCCGCGATGCGCTTGCGTATCCCGCCGGGACGCCGGACGCGCCGGAGCTGGCCCGCCTGACCTACACCGATGCAAACAACATCGAGCGCATCCTGAAACTCTGCGAAGACTTAATCATCAACGTTGCAAAATCTTTTCGCTACACTGGCGCGGCGGAGTGCGCCGCAGGAGGACTTCTGACATGAAAGATAGACAGCCGACACAAGTTTTATCCAACGGCGCAATCCGGTACGGCTTTTATAACGCCGACGGAACCCTGAATCACTACGAATATCTCAAGCGAGACGACGCCCCGACCGAAGAGGGCACGCCGCTCAATAAGGCAAACTTACTCTCCGATGCTACCGCGGCCAAGATCTGGCCGAACGCAAGTACCCGCCCGGAAGACCCGACGGTCAGCGAGGCGCTTGCAGAATTGCAGAAAGGCACCGCGAAAGTCGGCGATATCCTTATGACGGTAAGAGCGAAACCATCCGATGCGTGGCTTTTATGCAATGGCCAAACCATCACAAGATCTGCCTACCCGAAGCTGTTTGAACTCTTGCGGCCGGCGGCGTCTCCGGCTCCATGGACGAGCAAGCCTGTAACAGGGGTCAATCAGGATACAAGCAGCATAAGATACGCAAATGGAAAGTGGTTTGCCTTCACCTACAACCGGTCCGATTCCAAAATGCACATGTATGTATCGAGTGATACAGATGTATGGGTAGATTATCCGTTTAGCTATACGCTCGGTGACAGTCAGCATATTGCAGATATTGCAGTATGCTATAATCCGCTCAAAGGCGTCTACCGTATGGCTATCGTAGAAGCAACCTCTACGGAAAATCACTGCGAGTCCTATACTATCTCGGAAGATCTTCAGACCGTATCGAAGAACAACTGGATATGGAGCAACGGCGACAATGATATTTACAAATTAGAACTATTTGCTTCGAGTAGCGGCAATGTGTACTGCTTTCGATCTAATAGTTCTTCAAGTAATTACATTGGTGGAGTAGTATACGAAGACCGTATAACCGCAAGTAGTTCAGGAAAGTGGAACAACGTAAATAACTCTGTAGACGCAATAAGCTACGACGAGACCTCAAGGCAGTTTTGCTGGACGTATCGCCGAAATATCTACATGGCAGAAGAATTAAGCCCGAACGCTTCGGAGGATCTAATTGGAACAATCCCAGATGCTGCTGTTCCAAGCGGCATACAGGGTTATGCTATTTTGAAGTATATATGTGCATCTACAGGTACGATTATTGCGATATATCAAAATGAAGGCTTGAAGTACGCCTACACACTTGATAATGGCACAACATGGCACATTGGAGCGGAAGCAATCTCTACAGGCTCAACAGACTATGTATACACACAGTCTGGATTCGAGTTTGTGTCAGGCTTACTGCTATTTACGGCCTCCATAGACGGTACTAGATACATCTGCAGCGTTTCCGATCCGGAAGATAAGGTATACAAAATTAGTGGTGTCTTTGATGGTGCATTATCACCTGCCGCTTTAGCGGCACAGCCGCCAAAAACTGGAACAATATCTATATGCAATTATAACGACTTAGCGAAACCGGTTCCAACGATTATACCAGATAGCCGTAGCCACGCATACATCAAGGCGCTGGAGGAATAACCCGTGAAGGACAGAAAACCGACGAAAGTCCTGCAAAACGGCGCAGTATATTATTCAGCAACAAGAGTCCTCATGGGGGTGACTGCAACCAGAGAAGAATGGATTCGCCCAGAGGATGAGCCATTGGAGTCTGGGACACCACTTACCAAAGAAACGCTATTATCGGGAGAAGCGGAGGAGATCATATGGCCAGGGAGCGGGAAGCCTGCAAATCCGACCGTAAACGACGCGCTGGACAAGCTGACCGGAGCGAAGGAAGTTGGTGATATCCTCACAACCGTCCGCATTCTCTCTGCCCCATGGCATGAATGCGACGGATCTCGCTTCTCGCGTATGTCCTACCCGGCGCTTTATGCAGTCCTCGGCGGCACGACGCTGCCGACGATCAGCTATTCCAGCGATACCACCACCTACATCAAAATGGCGGACGATTAGCCCGGCAAAATAAAAGAGAAAGGTACGGAAAAATGGACACCAAAACCATCATCGTCACCCTCGTCTGCGCCGTGCTCGGCTCGTCCGCGCTGACGGCGGTCGTCAATGCCGTCGTTGGCGCGATACAGAAAAAGCGCGGCAAGGCCACAACGCAGGAGGCGCACCTAGCCGAGATCGACAAAAAGCTCGGGAAAATGCAGGAGCATCAGGACGAGCAGTATCTGGCGATCCTCCGTCTGACCATCATGTCAGAGGAAATGCCGATGGCAGAACGCCTGATCGCCGGGCAGAAATACGTCAAGCTGGGCGGGAACGGCGACGTGAAAAAGTTCCTGCACCAGCTGGAGGCGCAATGCGGGCATAGCAATGGAGTTTAGCAAGAAATGGCTGATTTGCAGCGCGCTCGTCAGCCTCGCACTCATTATCGCCTGCGCGGCAGGCGCAGACCTGACGGAGATCACGCTTGCGGTGCTGGCCGAAACAACGGCCTCCAGCGGCTTCTACCTCTGGAAAGCCAAAAATGAGAACCGCGCGAAGTACGCGCAGAAGTACATGGATAAATGGGCCGAGAAATACGGCCCGGAAGCGGCAGCACGCATCGCAGAGATCGTGCTGAAGGATTGAAAGGAGCATACTTATGGACTACACACAGATCATCTCGGCAGTGATCGCGCTCATCAGCGCGCTCGTATCGGCATTTTTGATCCCGTGGATCAAAACCAAAATCGACGCGGACAAGCTGCAAACGCTCCGCACCTACGTTGAGATCGGCGTAAAGGCGGCGGAGCAGCTTTACACCGCGACGGACGGCGCGGCGAAAAAGGCGTATGTTGTGAGTTTCCTCGCAGAGAAGGGCATTCGCTTTGATGTTGAAACGATCGACAAGCTGATCGAGGCCGCCGTGCTGCAGCTGCACCACGAGTTGTACGGGAGTGAGCGGGCATGAGCATCAAAATCGGACAGGCCAGTCTTGGGGAAACCGGAGGACGCAACCAGCAGCCCGGCAACCAGACCGGGCGGGAGCTGAATATCTCCAACTGGTACAATGGCCGCTGGCTCGGCGTCCTGCGCTACAAGAGCCGCAAAAAGGCCGAGCGGGCCGCGCAGGCGTGCGAGGCGGCCATTAAAAACAGAAACATCGGTTACGATATGAGCGACCGGAACACGGCGTATGAGGCCGCCAGAGCCGTCGGATGGGACGTGAGCAAGATCACAAAGCCCGTCGAAACGGACTGCTCCGGCCTCATGACGCTCTGCGCCGTGGCTGCAGGCTGCGAGGCCGTCGCCGCGCTCTACAAAAAGCAGGGGAATTCCTGCACCACCTACTGTATGCTGGACGATTGGCCTGCAACGGGCGATTTTGTATTGCTGACCGACAGCAAGTATCTGACGACGGACGCCAATCTCCTGCGCGGCGACGTACTGGTAAGCTCGGGCCATACCGTGATGGCCCTCGAAGATGGAAAAAATGCAGAGGAGGAAACCGAAATGGTAGAAAAGAGCAAGATCATCGTGGACGGCAAGGAAGTCGCCGTTGAACGCATCCTGAAAGACGGCACGAACTACGTCAAGGTGCGCGATCTGGCCGCCGCGCTGGATCTCGAAGTCAGCAACAAGGGCAATATCGCTGTGCTGAATCACAAGGAAAAGTAAGGAGGCGGGGCCTATGTCGCCGCAGGCGCGGGCCAAGCTGCCGCCAGAGCTGGGCCGCCTGACCCGCAAGGACATGGAGGCCGTGATCTATCAGGCCAATCTTGGCCGGGAAAATGAGAAGATCGCGCAGCTCTATTTTGTGGATAAGCTTCCCCAGGTAGACGTTGCAACAGAGCTGTTTCTGGGCCGCGCCACGGTACAGCGACGTCTGCCGGAGATCATGGCGCGGATGAAGGCTGCGTCCGGCAGTCTTCCAAACTGAGCGGAAATGATGCACAAGTGATACGCAGCTGAGGCACATCAAAACGCAAAAAAGCCCATACTGGACACATCAAAGGAGTGTTCGGTATGGGCTTTTCTTATTTTAATCCGAACCCTGCCGGACAGAAGGTCGGGGACTGCACCGTCCGGGCTATCGCAAAGGCGACCGGGAAGAGCTGGGACGAGGTGTATATCGGCCTGTGCCTGCAGGGGCTCATCATGGGCGATCTGCCGAGCGCAAACAGCGTGTGGAGCGCTTACCTGCGGCAGCAGGGCTTTACCCGGAACGTGATCCCGAACACATGCCCGGACTGCTACACCGTCGCGGATTTCTGCGCAGACCATCCGCGCGGCGTGTACGTTCTTGCTCTGTCCAGTCATGTGGTCTGTGCGGAGAACGGAAGCTATTTTGACACATGGGACAGCGGAAATGAGATCCCGCTGTTCTACTGGGCAAAGGAGGATAAATGATGTTCGGACAACAGCCGTATGTGTATCAGCAGCCGATTTATAATCAGCCAATCGGCCAGCCGATCAGTCAGCCGATGCAGGAGCCAATGATGCGTCCGCAGTACCAGCCCGCGCCGCAGATGCCGGCCTACCAGCCGCAGCCCCAGCAGCCGCAGAATCAGTCGATTATCTGGATCCCGAACGAACAGGCCGCAAACGACTTTATCGTCGCGCCCAACAATGCCGTTACGCTTTGGGATATGAACGCGCCGGTCGTGTACGTCAAAAAGGCCGACGCAAGCGGAAAGCCGACCATGACGACCTACGACCTTGTAGAGCGTGCGCAGGCCGCGCCAGCGCCCGCAGCGCCGCGAAAAGACATGAGCGAAGAATATGTGACCCGCAGGGAGTTTGAGGAGCTTGTGGCGAAGCTGTCCGCCCCAAGCGTCAGGCCGCGAAAGATGAAGGAGGCGGACAATGAACCCACTGTTTAACGCCCTCGGCGGCGGACAGCTGCCCGGCCCGATGGGGCAGTTCCAGAACATGATACAGCGGTTCCGTCAATTCCAGAATAGCTTTCAGGGGGATCCAAAAGCAGAGGTCGAAAAGCTGGTACGAAGCGGGAAAATCTCGCAGCAGCAGTTGAATCAGCTGCAGCAGGTGGCGGGGCAATTCCGGCAACTGCTGCAATAGTTCGGGAATTCCGAACAGTTGAACGATCAAAATCGTGGCCACGATTGAGATAAATTTTTTGAATCTACGAAAGGAATGAAAAATATGAGTTTGAATGACGGCGCCCCGACCATGACAATGCCCGTCGCGCCTACCGGCATGTCAGGTGGCGGCTGGGGCGGCTTCGGCGGTGATAATGGCTGGTGGATCATCATTCTGTTTCTTGCCATTTTCTGCGGCTGGGGCGGAAATGGAAACGGATTCGGCAACAACGGCAGAAATTCCGGCGGCGTTGTAGACGGCTATGTGCTGGCCTCTGACTTCTCCAACATCGAGCGCAAGATCGACAGTGTAAATCAGGGACTTTGCGACGGATTTTACCAGCAGGCGCAGCTTGTCAACGGCACCAACATGGCGATGGCAAACGGCTTTGC
>ERZ1034969.265-NODE-265-length-36715-cov-11.665821_pt1 | contig 36715 bp, 22 predicted proteins | sample MGYA00520624_ERZ1034969 | MGnify/ENA primary metagenome ERZ1034969 (study PRJEB33766, sample SAMN09781776) | gut metagenome | biome: gut microbiome | host: Homo sapiens | place: Madagascar | study: EMG produced TPA metagenomics assembly of the PRJNA485056 data...
GTCGAGGGCTTGATTAAAAAGCGGTTAAATCTGTATGAAGTTTTGAAAGTACAAATAATTTGATAGAAAGTTAGCAACGTACTTTGTCTACGTTGTTTTCTCATATAGGGGATTGGTCAAATGGTATGATAGGGGTCTCCAAAACCTTTGGTGGGAGTTCGATTCTCTCATCCCCTGTTCTTTAAAAACACCTGTTTAGGTGTTTTTTTATTTATAGTAATTTAAATTAAATTTTTATAGAGGAGAATATATATGAGAAAAACAAGTAACAGCGTGCTTTCGCAATATCGGGGTGCGTTAATGGGAATATCCATCATATTGATTATAGTTTTTCATTTTACGGAGGACTGTCATTATTACTCCTATCATTTTAGTGGCTGGATTTCCTTCTTTTGGAGATATATTTCATCATCAAGTGTGGATGCTTTTTTATTCTTTTCTGGTCTGGGGTTATACTATTCCATGAAAAAAAGATCAGATGTTAGAAGTTTTTACATAAGAAGATTAAAAAGAATCCTGATTCCTTATTGCATCGTAGCCGTACCCTCTTATATTTTACTGGATGTCTGTGTAGATAAAACAGGATGGGGAGAAGCCATAAAAGACTTCACATTTATCACATTTTTCAGTGATGGAGACAGGCTTTATTGGTATATTGGCCTAATGCTGTTATGCTATCTGATTTATCCCTATATCTTTCAGATTGTGGATAGCGCACGGGACGCAATAGATGGAGAGATCCGTCTGCTTTCTATTGTAAGTGCTGTTACCGTATTAGCACTTGTAATTGCATTATATGAGAAAGATATGTTTGGAAATGTGAATATTGCTTTGCTTCGTCTGCCTGTTTTTATAGCGGGCTGTTTTTATGGCAGATCCAGCTATGAAAAAAGGGAAAGTTATTGGAAATGGTTGATTCTTTTTGCGTTATCCGGCTATTTGCTCACCATGCTTCCAAGTGGATCTCCTATTTTTGCAAGGTATGTGACCGGAATTTTTAATATCTCATGTTGTGCGGGAATTGCCTGGATCTTTTCCCAGTTATCTATGCGCCCGGTTATAAGAATACTGGAATGGTTTGGTGCTCATTCGCTGGAATTGTATCTGGTACATGTTACCATACGAAAATTTATGAAGGGAGCAGCATTTCATACATGCCATCTGCGTTACGAACTGGTGCTGGTATGCAGTTCCATTGTGATTGCATGGATACTTCAGATCCTTGTCCGGTATATAACAGATCATATGATTAAGGAAAAGAGGTAAGACATATGACCCTACAGCAGTTACATCAGGTAATTACGATTGCAGAAAGCCGCTCCATGAACGAAGCATCCCGAAAATTGTTTGTCTCACAGCCCAATCTGTCTGCGGTTGTGCGCGAACTGGAAGAAGAAGCAGGAATCACCATTTTTATCCGGTCCAACCGGGGAATCGTGCTTACACCAGAGGGAGAGGAATTTATCGGATATGCCAAGCAGGTCGTGGAGCAGTATCATTTGCTGGAATCCCGTTATATTTCGTCTGCATCCAAAAAGAAATTTTCCGTGTCTATGCAGCATTATACCTTTGCGGTCAAGGCATTTGTGGAAGTGGTCAAGACGGTGGGAATGGAAGAATATGAATTTGCCGTGCATGAGACACAGACGAATCAGGTAATCGAAAATGTGCGCAACATGAAAAGTGAGCTGGGGATTCTTTTCCTGAGTAAATTTAATGAAGCAGTACTCCAGAAACTTTTCAGGGAAAATGATGTAATTTTTGAAGAACTGTTTACCTGTGACACCTATGTATATCTGTGGAAAGGACATCCGCTGGCACAAAGGGATGTAATTTCTATGAAAGAACTGCAGGAATATCCATGTCTGGTGTTCGAACAGGGGAAAAATAATTCCTTTTATTTTGCCGAAGAGATGAAAAGTACCTATGAATATAAGAAGATGATCCATGCGGATGACCGGGCGACCATGCTGAATCTGATGGTTGGGCTGAATGGTTATACGCTCTGTTCCGGGATTATCTGTGAAGAATTAAACGGAAATGATTATGCGGCAGTGCCGCTGGCGGAGAGCGAAAAGATGCGGATCGGCTATATCCGGCACAAGGGGATAAAGGTCAGTCCGATCGGAGAATTATATGTGGATATTCTGAAAAAAAGTGGGAAACCACTTTGATAAAAATAGTTTTCATCAAAAAATGCTTGTTTTGGTGATTGGAAAGGCAATTTTTTGGAGAAATTGCATAAGATAGCAGGTATAAATATAAATACACGAAAAAAAACGGTAAGAATCTGATGGAAACGGTTGCGCGATTACCGTCATTATGCAGGAAAAACCGGAGAAATGCGAAGTTTGCATAACTTTGACAGATGAGAAAAAAAGTGGCATAATCTTTTCTAAACTTGGGGATGATAATAAAAGTATGTTGTTTAAAGGTAGAAAGAGGTGTTGGATTATGTATGAAACTGTTAAAGTAATTCGGTTATCAGATATGGATGAAGTTAAGGATTTTGTACGTGCAGCAGGTGGTTGTGATTTTGATATTGATGTAAAATGCGACAGAACATTCATTGATGCAAAGTCATTGCTTGGTATGATTGGACTTGGCGTAAAAAAGAATCTTCAGGTTTGCTACGGTGGAAAGAATGAAAATTTCGAAAACGTAGTTGCTAAATTTGCAGTGGCATAATACAATTATTATATCGTGACTATGGAACTTTAAGTCCCGCTCCGTATTCCGGAGCGGGGCTTTTTATTGTAAAATAATGGAACAAATAAAAACCCGCTTCATACAACAGGAAAATACCCGCGGGAGAAAGGAGGTGTACATGCAGGAATTACATATATCTGTGAGAAATCTGGTAGAGTTTATTTTCCGGGCAGGAGATATCGATAATCGTGCCGGAAAGCTGGCGAGTGCAGAGGCCATGATGGAAGGCAGCCGTATCCACCGGAAAATTCAAAAAAGCATGGACACCTCCTACCAGGCGGAAGTACCGCTGAAAATTGAATGGAAAGCCAACGATTACGTACTGGTCGTGGAAGGACGTGCAGACGGAATCGCCTATGGAAAATTTCAGCCGGATCTGCCGGCTGCGACGGAGTCTGTGCTGCAACCGGAGATGGAGTTTGCGGCGGAAATCCCTCCGGAAGAAGAAATCAGCTTCATCGATGAGATCAAGGGTGTATATAGAAACGTTGCGGCAATGGAACAGCCGGTCTACGTGCATAAAGCCCAGGCAATGTGCTATGCGTATATCTATGCGAAACAGAACCGTCTGGAGCGGATCGGCGTGCAGATGACCTACTGCAATCTGGATACGGAAGAAATTCGGTATTTCCGGGAAATTTATACATTTGAGACACTGACCGTGTGGTTTACGCATCTGATCGAAGATTATCGGAAATGGGCAGACTGGCAGATCGCATGGAAAAAACAGCGGCAGGAGAGTATTCATACACTTGAGTTTCCATTTTCCTACCGGCAGGGACAAAAGAAGCTGGTTGCCGATGTTTACCGCACCATTCTGCGGGGGAAGAACCTGTTTATCGAGGCACCGACCGGAGTGGGCAAAACAATTTCCACAATCTTTCCGGCGGTAAAAGCAGTGGGAGAAGGGCTGGCAGACCGGATCTTTTATCTCACGGCAAAGACCATCACAGCAACTGTGGCAAAAGAAACGTTCGCACTGCTGGAAGAACAGGGATACCGTGCCAAAGTCATCCAGATCACAGCCAAAGAAAAACTCTGCCTGTGTGAAGAGATGGACTGCAACCCGGTAAACTGTCCATATGCAAAGGGGCATTTTGACCGGGTGAACGATGCGGTGTTTGATCTCTTGCAGAAATCCAACCTGTTTACCAGAGAGGAAGTTTTAGCGCAGGCGAAAGAATATCAGGTGTGCCCGTTTGAGATGAGTCTGGATGTGGCAACCTGGGCAGACAATATTGTCTGTGATTACAATTACGTATTCGATCCGAATGTATATCTGAAACGCTTTTTTCAGGAGGGGATAAAGGGAGACTATCTGTTCCTGGTGGATGAGGCACATAACCTCGTGGATCGCAGCAGGGAGATGTACAGTGCCGATCTGTACAAAGAAGACGTGCTTGCAGTGAAGCGGATCATGAAAGCGCACAGCCGTACGATCTGCCGTATCCTGGACAAATGCAACAAAGCCATGCTGGAAATGAAACGTGAGTGTGAGCACTACCAGATTCTGGACAGTGTGGGAACGTTGACCTTCCACCTTATGCGGCTGGCCTCCCAGATGGATGAATTTTTGGAAAAACCGCGGGAATTTCCGGAGAAGAAAACGGTGCTGGATTTTTACTTTGCGCTGCGCAATTTCCTGAATATCTATGATCTGGTGGATGACCATTACGTGATCTACAGCCAGATGACGGAGGAAGGTCAGTTCCGGATCCGGCTCTTTTGCGTAGATCCGTCGGTCAATCTGCAGAAATGCATCGATAAAAGCAATTCTACGATCTTTTTCTCCGCAACGCTCCTGCCGATCGGATACTACAAGCGGCTACTTTCCACGGACGAGGATAACTATGCCATTTATGCGCAGAGTACGTTTGCCCAGACACAGAGACTTCTCGCATTTGGCCGGGATGTGAGCACAAAATATACGCGGAGGAACAGAAAAGAATACGAAAAAATCGCGGACTATATCGGTGCAGTCACAGAAGCACAGCAGGGAAATTACATGGTGTTTTTCCCGTCTTACCGGCTGATGCAGGATGTATATGAGGTCTTTGCCGGGAAGGCGGCCGATTCGTGCGAGATTCTGATGCAGCATAGTAATATGAAAGAACACGAAAGAGAAGCGTTTTTGGAAGAATTTGAAAAAGAGCGCCAGGGGACACTCGTTGCGTTCTGTGTGATGGGTGGAATTTTCGGGGAAGGCATTGATCTGAAAAACGACCGGCTGATCGGTGCCATCATCGTGGGAACCGGACTTCCGCAGGTCAGCGATGAACGTGAAATTTTAAAGAATTATTATGATGAGCGGGGATTGTCCGGATTTGACTATGCGTTCCGCTATCCGGGAATGAACAAAGTCCTGCAGGCAGCAGGGCGCGTGATCCGGACCAGCGAGGACCGCGGCGTGATCCTTCTGCTGGATGAACGTTTCCTGCAGCGCGAATACGGAGCGCTTTTTCCGAGAGAATGGGAAAAGAGAAGCGTCTGTGGTCTGCCGCAGCTGCGGGAAGAAGTGAGCCGGTTCTGGTCAGACGTCCGGGAGGAGCTTTAAAAACTCTTCGGTGGAGGCAGAAACCGGAAGGGTAGGGTTTAACGAAGCCACCAGCTGCCGCTGCGGGATCGTTTCCTGCGTGCGGACGAGAAAGAGATCCTCCGGCTTGTGTTTCAGACAAAAATCCGGGATAAAAGCAATTCCAAGACCGATGCGGGCCATGTCAATGAGCAGATCGTTGCTGCTGAGCTCTACCTGAGGCAGCAGTTCCAGCTGATGCTGCAGGAAAATGTGGTGCAGAAACTCACTCGTTGTGCTCTTGCGGTCTAACATCATGAGCGGATAGGTGCCAAGCTCCGAGAAAGGAACGATGCGGTCCGCCAGATCAAAATATGCCGGATTGGCGACGAACACATCCGAGAAAGAGCCAACCGTTTTCTGAATATAGGAAGGATTCAGATGCGGGTTTGGAAAATTTGTGATAATCAGATCTACCCGGCGCTGCTCTAACAGGTCTACACAGCCCATCGAGCTGGCATTGGTGATTTTAATCGGAACATCCGGGAATTTCCGATGGAATTTCTGCAGATACGGCAGAAGAAAATAGCGGCAGATCGTGTCGCTGGCACCGATATGCAGCTGTCCTAAACCAAGAGAGCCGGATTCTAAAAGCTGGCTTTCGCCGCGTGAGATCAGATTCATGGCAGGTTCCACATGTTTCAGAAGCAGAGCACCGGCAGGAGTCAGCTGCACTTTTTTTGTGCTGCGGATAAAAAGCGGCTGTCCCAGCTTGCGCTCTAATGTTTTGATAGACTGGCTTACCGCTGACTGGGAGATAAAAAGCTTCTTACTTGCATCCGAAAATGAGAGAGAGCTTGCAACATAATAGAAAACCTTGTATAATTCATAATTGATATCCATCGATCATATCCTCAGTAGTATAGTATAGTATAGGATATATTATATACCTTTCACAAAGGAGAGAAAAGGAGATTATCATGAAAAAGGGAATTTTGAAAACCTTATGCGGATTGATGGCGGCACTCATGCTGCTTGTGTTCGCAGGAACACCCGTTACAACTCAGGCAGCAAAACTGCCATATTACATTAAAATCAATCGTCAGCAGAACTGTGTGACCGTATATGCACTTGATTCCAAAGGCAAATATACCAAACCGGTCAAAGCATTTGCCTGCTCGGTCGGTGTCAACAATGCCACCCCGACAGGAACATTTTCGATTCCGGCAAAATACCGCTGGCATACACTTATGGGCGGTGTGTACGGACAGTATTGCAGCCGTATTCACGGTGGTGTGCTGTTCCACTCTGTTTTTTACAGTTCACAGGACCCGAGCAGGCTGGCATACAATTCTTATAACCGTCTGGGACAGACGGCATCCCACGGATGTGTCCGTCTGAATGTGGAAGATGCCAAGTGGATCTATGACAACTGCCCGGTAGGAACCAAAGTAACCATCTATGACAGCAAAGATCCGGGACCACTCGGAAAGCCAACTCCGGTCCGCATCGATGTAAACAGCCCATACCGCGGATGGGATCCGACCGATCCGGATCCGAGAAATCCATGGCTGAAACTCCGTCCGACGATTAAGGGAATCAAGAATAAAACCATCGAGAGAACAAACAGCAAAGTAGATCTGAAAAAGGGTGTGAAAGCTACCGATTACAGAGGTAAGACACTTAAATTTACCGTTTCCGGAAAAGTCAATGCGGCAAAGACCGGAAAATATAAGATTACATACACCGCAAAAGATGCCAAAGGAAACAAGACCCAAAAGAGCATCGTAATTACCGTAAAAGATACGAAAGCACCATCCATCAGCCTGAAGCGAAAGACACTGACCTACAATAAAGCCGTTTCCAAAGAAAAACTGGTTTCTGCAATTAAGGCAGATGTAGTGGCAAAAGATCTGGGCAAAAAACTTGCGTCAAAATATGTTTTCGTGGATGCCAGAGAAGCACATAAGGCAGTTACCGCTATGGAAAGAGGAACCTATGGAACTTATAGCGTGACCGTATATGTCAAAGATACGGCAGGAAATAAATCCAGAAAGCTGAAAGTAAAGATTAATTTTGTAAATCCAAACCCGGGTACCGATCAGCCGGATCAGCCGGAACCGGACACTCCGGGCGTTGTAACGGACAGTGCAATTACCGTACAGTAATTTCATAAGAACAGGTAATAGATATCGTAAGCAATATTAATTTTACTTAATTGTCAACCCATGATACAATAACATAAAGATCAATAGAATGCCCCCAAATGCAGGGGGCATTCCGTTTCGCAAAAGAAGGAGGTAAATCCAATGGGCAATGTACGTCGTGTGTACGTAGAAAAGAAACCGGATTTTGCCGTAAAGGCAAAAGAATTAAAACATGAGGTAAAGCATTATCTCGGAATCGCTGCAGATCAGGTGCGTGTTCTGATCCGTTATGATGTGGAAAATGTATCGGATGCCACTTACCAGAAGGCATTGCAGACGGTATTTTCCGAGCCGCCAGTGGATGATATTTATGAGGAGAACTTTGACGCAGAAGGCGGAAACGTATTTTCCGTAGAATTCCTGCCGGGACAGTTCGACCAGAGAGCGGATTCCGCAGAGCAGTGCGTGAAGCTTTTAAATGAGGATGAGGAGCCGATCATCCGCAGCGCGACGACCTATGTGATCAAGGGTGACATCACAGAGGATGAGTTAGAGGCGATCAAAAAGTATTGTATCAATCCGGTAGATTCCCGTGAGACCGGTATGGACAAGCCGGATACCCTCGTACAGAATTTCGATGAGCCGGCAGACGTGGCAGTTTTCGACGGATTTATCGACATGGCAGAAGCGCAGCTGAAGGAACTGTACAGCTCTTTAAATCTTGCCATGACCTTTAAGGATTTCTTACATATCCAGAATTACTTCAAAAATACCGAGAAGCGGAATCCGTCCGTGACAGAGATCCGCGTGCTTGATACTTACTGGAGTGACCATTGCCGTCATACCACCTTCTCGACAGAACTGAAAAATGTGAAGTTTGATGAAGGATTTTACCAGGCACCAATCAAAAAGACTTACGAAGAATATCTGGATACCCACAAGAAACTGTATGCGGGACGCGATGACAAGTTTGTCTGCCTGATGGATCTGGCACTGCTTGCCATGAAACGTCTGAAAAAAGAAGGAAAACTTGCAGATCAGGAAGAATCTGACGAGATCAATGCATGTTCCATCGTGGTACCGGTGGAAGTAGATGGAAAGACAGAGGAGTGGCTTGTAAACTTTAAGAATGAGACACATAACCATCCGACCGAGATTGAGCCGTTCGGTGGTGCTGCTACCTGTTTAGGCGGAGCCATCCGTGATCCGCTTTCCGGAAGAACTTATGTGTATCAGGCAATGCGTGTGACCGGAGCCGCAGATCCAACCGTATCCGTAAAAGATACGATTGAGGGTAAGCTGCCACAGAAGAAGATCGTGCGTGAGGCAGCCAGAGGTTACAGCTCTTATGGAAATCAGATCGGACTGGCAACCGGATATGTCAAAGAAGTTTACCATCCGGATTATGTAGCAAAACGTATGGAGATCGGTGCTGTCATGGGTGCCGCACCGAGACGTGCCGTACAGAGACTGACCTCTGATCCGGGAGATAAGATTATCCTTCTGGGCGGACGTACCGGACGTGACGGTATCGGTGGAGCAACCGGATCTTCCAAGGCACATAACACACAGTCTACGTCTGTATGTGGTGCCGAGGTACAGAAAGGTAATGCACCGACTGAGCGTAAACTGCAGCGCCTGTTCCGCAGAGAAGAAGTCAGCCATATTATCAAAAAATGTAACGATTTCGGTGCCGGCGGTGTATCGGTAGCCATCGGTGAGCTTGCAGACGGACTGCGCGTGAATCTGGATAAAGTACCGAAGAAATATGCTGGTCTGGATGGAACGGAGATTGCAATCTCCGAGTCTCAGGAGCGTATGGCAGTGGTTGTCGCTCCGCAGGATGTCGAGCAGTTCCTTGCTTATGCAAAAGAAGAAAACCTTGAAGCAACCGAGGTGGCAGTTGTCACCGAGGAGCCGAGACTGATCTTAGAGTGGAGAGGAAAAGACATTGTCAATATTTCCCGTGCATTCCTCGATACCAATGGTGCGCATCAGGAAGCAGATGTCGAAGTCGAGATGCCAAAAGAGGAAGACAACTTCTTTAAAAAGATCGAACTTCCGAAAGTTGCAGATGCATTACAGAAAAACGACAACAAATCAGCATGGCTTGCCATGCTTGCGGATCTTAATGTATGTTCCCAGAAGGGACTTGTCGAGATGTTTGACGGTTCCATCGGTGCGGGAAGTGTCTACATGCCATACGGCGGCCGCTATCAGCTGACCGAGACACAGAGCATGGTTGCCAAACTTCCGGTTCTGAAAGGAAAATGCGATACCGTAACCATGATGTCCTACGGATTTGATCCGTACTTATCCTCCTGGAGTCCATACCACGGATCGGTATATGCCGTACTGGAATCCCTTTCCCGTATCGTGACCGCCGGTGGTGACTACAAGAAAGTACGCTTCACCTTCCAGGAGTATTTCCGCAGAATGAGTGAAGATCCAAAGAGATGGAGTCAGCCGTTTGCAGCACTGCTCGGTGCATTTGATGCACAGATCGGTTTTGGTCTGCCGTCCATCGGTGGAAAAGATTCCATGTCCGGAACCTTTAACGATATTGACGTGCCTCCGACACTGGTTTCTTTCGCAGTCGATGTGGCAAGAGAAAAAGACGTGATCACACCGGAACTGAAAGAAGCAGGAGATAAGCTGGTACTCTTTACGATCGAAAAGAACGCGTATGATCTGCCGGTATATGAACAGGTGATGAAACTGTATGATAAGATTCATGAGCTGATCGGCAAGGGTGCAATCCGCAGTGCCTATGCACTGGACGGAAAAGGTCTGGCAGCAGCAGTCAGCAAGATGGCATTCGGTAACAAACTTGGTGTAACAATTGCCGATGATGTCACTGCAGAAACCTTATTTGCGCCGGGATTCGGTAATATCGTAGCAGAAGTAAAAGAAGAGTTTCTTCCTATTATAAAAGAAGCATCCGCAATCGTTATCGGAGAAGTGAACGACGCACAGAAATTCGTATACAAAGACATGGCTCTTTCCATGGATGAAGCACTCGATGCATGGCAGGGAACACTCGAGCGTGTATTCCCAACCCGCGCAACCGAGGATAAAGAAAAAGTACAGAGTGACGTATACGATACAAAGAACATCTATGTATGCAGAAACAAAGTCGCAAAGCCGACCGTATTCATTCCGGTATTCCCTGGAACAAACTGTGAGTACGACAGTGCGAAAGCGTTTGAGCGTGCAGGTGCCAATACAATTGTAAAAGTATTCAAGAATCTGAGTGCAGCAGACATCCGTGATTCTGTCGATGAATTTGTCAAGGCAATCGATCAGTCACAGATCATCATGTTCCCGGGCGGCTTTTCCGCAGGAGATGAACCGGAAGGATCTGCAAAGTTCTTTGCAACGGCATTCCGGAATGCAAAGATGACCGAGGCAGTAAGCAGACTGCTGTCAGAACGTGACGGACTGGCACTTGGTATCTGCAACGGATTCCAGGCACTGATCAAACTGGGACTTGTTCCTTACGGACAGATTCAGGCACAGAGTGCGGATTCCCCGACACTGACCTACAACACCATCAACCGCCACATCAGCAAGATGGTATATACCAAGGTTGTGACAAACAAATCCCCATGGCTGCAGCAGGCAAAGCTTGGTGCAACATACTGCAACCCGGCATCCCATGGAGAGGGACGTTTCGTAGCTCCGAAGGAATGGCTGGACAAGCTTTTTGCAAACGGACAGGTTGCCACCCAGTATGTCAATGAAGCCGGCGAGCCAACCATGGATGAAGAGTGGAATGTCAATGGTTCGTACATGGCAATCGAGGGTATCACCAGTCCGGATGGACGTGTACTCGGAAAGATGGCACACAGCGAGCGCCGCGGTGAGGCCGTTGCCATGAACATCTACGGAGAGCAGGATATGAAGATCTTCGAATCCGGAGTTGCTTACTTTAAATAGAATTGTTTATCTTCACGCGTAGTTTCACTCGAACTACGCGTGAAATAGTTTTAATAATAGAAAAAAGTGAAAAAACTCTTAAATGCTTAAGAAAATATTAAAGAATTTTTTCAATAAAATGTAATTTTGGTGTTGCAAAGATACAATACTTGGTGTATGATTGTCACGTAGAGTAGTTAAAAGAGTACTATAAATAGTACGACAAGTGATGAACTACTATCGAGGCTATGGAAACTGGAACTTGTTCCAGACAGACCTTACAATTACAGATACATATTAGAAATATAAGTCATCGGAACCTCAGCTTGCTGATCTTGATGCTGGACAATCAACGTTGATATCACACTCTACGCCGACGTCTGATGTGCGAAAGTTTCTGGTCATTTATGATTTGTGTGTCTGTAGATGAAACTGACGATGGACTTAACAGTAAGACCGAGGAAGGTCAGTGGAGGCAATTAGCGAGAACATTGGATTGGAAAAATCGTCCGCAGCGGTTTGAAAGAGAAGATGAAGGAACTTAAACGTGCAGGGTTAAACGAGTAGAAGAGATGGAAGTTAGTCAAAAAGAAAGAGAGGAAAAAACATGAAATCAAGCAAAAAAGTGTTAGCTTTTGCTCTCGCTGCAGCTATGGTTGTAACAGCAGTTCCTGCTACAAACGCACAGGCAGCTTCTACAGCAAAGCTTAGCGCAACAAAAGCCACAGTTTATTCTGAGGGCTACAAGACAGTTACAGTTAAAACTCCAAAGTCTTGGAAGTCTGTTAAAGTAACTGCAACAAGCAGCAAGAAGTCTGTTGCAACTGTTAAGAAGACAGCAGCAAAGAAGATCAAGGTTACAGGTGTTAAGCCAGGTACCGCTAAAGTTACGGTTAAGGTAACTTACAAGACTTCTACAAAGAAGAGTGCTAAGGCTAAGACAAAGAAACTTACTTACACACTGAAAGTTGCTAAGGTAGGCGTTGCTTTATCTGGAGATTCAGTAGTAGCTATTGGAAGCACAACTAAGTTAACAAATACTAAGAAAAATTCTTCAAGAGCTAAGATTACTTACACATCAAACGATGATTCTATTGCAACAGTAGCAGCTGACGGTACAGTAACTGGTGTTAAGGCTGGTAAGGCAACAATCACAGCTAAGATTACAGTTGGTAAGGATTCTGCCACAACTACTAAGGATGTAGAAGTTAAGAACTATGTTCTTTCTACAGTAGCACAGAACAAGTTAACAGAGCTTACAGCTACTGTTACTGGTAATACAAAGAACCTTAAGGCTACTGATTTCGTAGTAAAGAACGAGACAACAAACGTTGTTTATCCAGTATCTAAGGTATCTGTTGATTCTAAGGATGCTTCTAAGGTTACATTAACACTGTTCAGTGAATTAAAGGATGCTGCTACATATGATGTAACTCTTGATGGAATCACAAAGACATTCGTAGCTTCTGACGGAAAGGTTGCTTCTATCGGTCTTGACAATGTGACAATTCCTGCAGCTACTGAGACGGAAGTTAAGTTAGTATCTAAAGACGCTAATGGTGTTATTGTTAAAGAAGTATCTTATCCTTCATCTGATTCTACTTATGACTTCACAATTGATACCAAGGGAAATGGTTATACAAGTGGATCTAAGCTTTATTTAAATAAAGTTGGTGATACTGCTGAAGCAACCATCACATACAAGACAGGTAAGTATGACCAGAATGGTAAGCCAGAAGGAAATATTGGACCAAACAAAGTTACAATTACCGCAGTTGATCAGGCTGTTGTAAATAGCTTTGATGCTAGAATTGATGATAATACTAAAGCATCATTTGATAAGGCTAAAGATACAAAGAAGATTGCAGTAAAAGATCCTAATAAGGCCGTATTCTTCAAAATTAAGGATGCAAACGGCAAAGAAATTTCTAGTTCTGAATATGCTAAGTATTCCGTAGAAACTTCTGATAAAACAGTTCTTATGTTAGCTACATCTTCTTTAGGCTCAAAGAAAGTAAATGTTACAGCATTAAAGAGTGGTACAGCTTATATCCTTATTAAAAAAGATGATAAGGTTGTTGGATCTGTTGCTATCGAAATTGGTGCTGAGAGAACCGTAGCAACTCTTGAGTTAGATAAGTACAGTGTAACTGTATCAAGAAGTCTTGCCGGTGATGCAAAGGCTGTAAAGGCAACTGTTAAGGATCAGTATGGAGATGATATTTCAGCAACTCTTAATGTAGAATGCTTATCTACAGATGTATCTGGAAAGGTTCCTGCTGATATTTCAGGAGCTAATTATTATACATATGATAATGATAAGACAGTTACATTTAAAAATTCTGCAGAAAAAGGAAATTATGTATACAAGATTTCTTACAAGAAAGATGGCAAGGAAGTTGTTGCAAAGACAGTTAGTGTTACAGTAAAAGAAGCAACAAACACTACAGCTACAGCTTGGAGATTAGATGTAGCTAATGACAATGCAGATATCGTTGTTGGAAAAGATGTAAAAGACCAGACAGTTACAGTTTCTATGATCGGAATGAATGACGGTACTGATGTTACAAGAGAAACTACTACCAAATATGTTGTAAAAGACAAAGATGGTAAAGTAGTTTATGACGATACTGCTGCAACTGTAGTATCTAAGGGTGCCTTTACTAAAAATGTTTCTGGTGTATTAACTTTTGATGCATTAACTACTTCAACTTCAACTTCTGGTTCTGCAATTACTGCAACAAAGAATATTGCTGCTGGTAAATATGATGTTACAGCTGTATATCAGAAGGACGCTAAGACAAAGGTTACAATGACAACAAGCTTTACTATTAAGGATTCTCAGGCAGCTGCTGGTGTAGAGCAAAAAGCTGAAACTGTTGATGCAGCTTACAATACCGTATCTGCTGCCTTAGGTCAGGCACTTGTTATAACATATGGCGACAAAGTATACACTGATCGTAGTGATGTCGATAATAAGACTGATGGTTTAGCTGCTAATATTGTAGAATACAAAGTTAATGACAATGTTAGGGGAGAAGTTACCAGTGATTCCGTTAAAGTTAATGGAACATATTTTAATGTTTCTAAATTAACTCTTAAGATTGAAGTATCTCCTAATGTTTATACTAACATTGATATTGATGTAAATTTAATTAAATCAATTACAGTAAAATAATTTAGATTGAATTATTCATCTAAATAATAAAATCCCTCTGTGCATTGCACAGAGGGATTTTTAAAATACCGGCATTTACCCAAACAGTAACTTTTGTAACGGTAAATCCTTCACCGCTTGTAAGGAAACTCTCTGTCTGACCATTTGTAAACTTAACAGTATATCCGTTGTTCTTTACGACTTCGTAAGTTGCAACATCAAGACCTATATGTGTATCTGTATAATCCTTTACATTTGTATAAGTATAATCACCATACTTAACAACTACAGAATCAGCTAAAACAGCACTTATAGCAGAACCAGAAGTAGTTCTTGCATCTACACTATTGTGTTTTGTATCTACAGTTGCTTTAGCCTGTGTGTCTTTAATAGTAAATGTTGTTGTAATTTTTGGAACAACATTACTATCTACATTATCTTTACCTTCTGCATATACAGTATATGTTCCAGCCTCAAGATTTTTAATAAGAAGTGGATCTCCATCTCCATTGGTAGTAGCTGTTACAGCTTCGATAGATAATGCACCATTTGAGTTTACAAATGCATTATTAGTCTTTGCTGCGACTCCGGCTACACCATCGCTATAGATAACAGTTCCATCAGCTTTCTTTACAACATAGCTTACATCTGTAAGAGGGGTATGGCTTGCTGTAGAGGTTCCGGATATTACTGGATACTTCTCAGTAAAATAATCCTTATTGATTATTTGAAAAGTTTATTTTAAAAAGGGGCTGTCGCACTAACCTAGTTAGTGCGATGCCCTTTTCTTTTGAAAAAATTTATAATCCAATTATAATTTTACTCGTTCACCAGAAATCTCAATATTCGTATTTCTTAAATCCGCCTTTCCACCAGAAATAGAATTTTTCTTAATGGTAATTGAATATTCTTTTACAGAGTGTTTTGGAACATTTACTTTAAAAGAATTATTGGAATAAGAAGCTATTCCTTTATTTTTTTGATTGATTACAGAAACATGAAATTTCGGAATAGCGGTGATTTTTTTATTCGTACCGTTGGCAATTCTAAATTTTATAACCATATTTCCATTTGCTTGATAAGCTGCATGATATGCACAAATTGTATATTCATTGATTCCGGAATCCTCTATGGTAATTTTCTTACCTGAATACTCATTTGCTTTGATTGTGACTTTACATTTTAAGGATTTTCCGTCACTTAAGTGTGCAGTAACCGTTGTTGTTCCAATTTTTTTACCAGTAATTTTTCCTTTCCTATTTACAGAAGCAACTGAAGAATTGCTTGAGGTCCAAGAGGTAGCAACTCCATTGTTTACTTTAAGTGTTTTAACAAATCCTTTAGTGAGGGATAATTTATTGCTGCTTAGACTGACATTATTCGAAAGTTGCACAATTTTGGCATCAAATTTAGTTTCCTGATCAAATACATACTCAACAGAGTAACTTCCTTTTTTTAATTGATTAACGACGTACTTGTATGTATACCATCCACGTCCATCTAATATCCATGAGTCATCATAATTTGTTAATACCATAGGGTTTCCAACTACTTTTCCGGAGCTGTTTTTTACAGTGTAGGTAACCCCAACCGGTGATGGAACATAAAGATTAATTTCAAGATCGGAAGTTGTATTAATTTTAAATTTATATTTATATGCATCAAAAGCGTTTGCCGTGATGGATTGTTCATGAACCAGTGTTTTTGCAGACACATTAATTGGAAATATTATTGTAAAAATTAATATAACTCCAAGGACAAAAGCAAGGGCTATGCCTGCAGATTTTTCATAGTTTTTTTTACTCATAGTATTCTACTCCTTAAAAAACAAGACCGGAACATAAGTCCCGGTCTTGCGTGAAATTTACTTGTTAAGGACAAATAAATTATTTCGTAAATGCTGTGTTAATATCACAATCAACAGTAAGTAATGTGCCAGCATTATTAATCTTTACATTAACTTTTGCAGACTTGATATAAATAACATTACCATTTTCCTTGGAATCAACACTTACAATATCCTGCTGCTGCTTAACACCCTCATAGCTGTATTCTAATACAGATGTAAGAATAGCTTTGGCAGTGCTGCCAGACTGATTCTTCTTATCAATCTTGGCAATAGCTTTACTCTGAGTATTCTCAACAACAAATGTAGTACTGAAAGTTACATCCTTGCCGTTATTGTTGATAGTAGCCTCAACTTTATAAGTTCCTGTCTTGATATTATCTGCAAGTGTGATTGCACTACCACTTGTTGCTGTATAGAAGTTAATCGCACCATTAGTACTTACGGTTGTACCATCTGGATTCTTAATTGTAATCTCATTCTGAATATCAGCCTTAACCTTAGCACCCTTAATATACTTATCAACAGTAGCAGTTACCTGCTTACCAAGAATATCAGATTCAGATGTTCCGTATGCAACAGCAAGATCTGTCTTAGCAGTTGAAACATTAAGCTTGTATGAAGCAGCATCTTTAGCTGTGTCTACAGAAACAACTTTGATATTTACGATACGTGAAACCTTGACATTCTTATCGCAGTTAGAATCAACTGTAGAAGCTTCGATCTTAACAGAGTATGTTCCCTCTTTTAAATCAGTAGCATCTACTTTGTATTTATCATGTCCATCAAGAGTTACGAAAGCATTTGCTGACTTACCCTTAGTATTTGTTGTATCCTTGCTTGGAGCACTTACGATTGTTGTATCAATAGAAGAAATATCGGTTTTCTTTTCATACTGATCATATGCTTCAAACTTTGCAGAATCTACATTATTAACGCCTGTTGTATTTGCTACAGTGATGTCATCACACTTAACAGTTGTAAGTTTTCTGATATCCTGAACAACAACTGGTAAAGACTTAATAACTTTTCCGTCTGCATTTAATACATTGATGTAAGCGGTTCCTGCCTTCACACCAGTAACTTCTACACCAGTAGATCCCTTGAAGTCACCAGATGACTGAAGATCCTGTTTTGCAAGAAGTAATACACTGTTGTCGCTTGACTCAACTTTATACTGAGAAGTTACATCATCTCCATTAGTATTTTTAATGTAAATGAACGCGTATGCAGTATCACCATATGCAAGTTTATTGTTTGTCTTTACTTCATTATTCCAGTTAACGAGTGTAGCTTTGTCGTTAATGGTATAATTGAAATCAGATAATGTTGCATCGTCTTCAACTGCTGTAACTGTAATTTTCTTTGTGATCTTACCAGTTTCAGCACCTGTTGTCTGATCATACTTTAATGTATGATATGTTACTTCCGCAGTAGCAGTATCGCCAGTATTTAATAATACAAGCTTATCACCGTCTGTATAACCTTTGTTTTCAGTAAAGCTGTAATCAACGCTTCCCTCACTCTTAGCATCTGAAAGAGTAAATTCTTTAACAACAATATTGTTTTTGTCTAAGAACTGAGCCTTAACAACAGAACCAGCAGATCCCTTAACAATTGTTATTTTATCAAGGGCTACATCAGCAACAACGCCATCTGTAGCAGTAAATTTAACTTCTGTTCCGTCATACTTTACAGAATATTCCTTGGCATCATTCATTTCAGAGAAAGTGTCAATAGTTACAGTCTTCTTGTCAGCAGCAACGCTGATTGCCTTTACAGGATATACAACATTGTTAGCTGTATTTGTAATAGTGATATCCTTCTTATCAAGTTTAGAAGTATCACCAGCGAATGTTGCTACAATCTGTGAAGCCTTCTTCTGAGCAGCGGACTTTAAAATAACATTCTTTACTTCTACATCCTTAGTAGTTTCAGCTGAATCCTTACCAACGGTAATCTTAGCTGTGATTGTTGCCTTACCAGCCTTAACACCAGTTACTGTACCGTCAGCTGCTACTGTTGCAATAGAATCATCGTTTGATGTGTAAGTAATCTTAGCTCTTGAAGAATTTTTCTTAGTATTTGTTAACTTAGTTGTGCTTCCAATAGCTACTACTGAATCTCCAGATAAAGCAACGCCTACCTTAGCAACTTTCAGTGTGTAAGTAAGTTTCTTTGTCTTTGCCTTAGCACTCTTCTTTGTAGAAGTCTTGTAAGTTACCTTAACCGGAAATACGCATGGTATTTTCCGCGGAAGTGTTGGAAATACCGGATTTGTAAACAGAGTTTGGGGCAAAATCACTTCTACAAGTAACACGCAAGCAACATACAAGAAGCGATTAAATCTGATTTATGGCTTCGACCAGCGCAGGTACATCCAGATGTGTGTAAATCCGTTCCGTCAGGGACATAGCGCCGGAATGCCCGACGATTTTTTTGATGGTAGTCTGATCGACATGTGCTTCGGCGAGCAGGGAAATCGTGGTGTGCCGGCAACAGTGAGGTGTATGATCGATGTGCAGACGAAACATCAGAGGCTGAAAAACATTGTGGTAATACATATAATAGGTAAAATGCTGGCTGTCCAGAGTATGGATGAGATATTCACAATCGGAACAGTCATGAAGCCAGCGCTGGTAAAAGGGGAGTAATTTGTCTGCAATCGGAACTTTCCGAATGCCGTTTTCGGTTTTGCTGTCGATGACATCGAAGTATTGTTCGGACAGATGAACGTTTTCTTTTTTCAGATCCAAAAGCTCTGAGACACGGACCCCATTGTATATCAGCATGAGGACTGTCTGGCAATAGGGATCGTTTTTGTGTTTCCACAGGAGAGCAATCTCAGAAGTGGAAAAACAGCTTCGTATGTTTTTATTAGGATTCCGGTCTTTGTATTTCGAGATATTTACATAGGCAGAATAATCTTTTGAGACAATTTCGTGTTTCATGGCATAAGAATAGAGCTGGTTAAAGAGAACACGGATTTTTTTCAGAGTAGGATAGTTCTTGCCACAGTGATCAATCACCTGCTGTAAATCATTGAGTCTCAAATTGTGAAATGGCATATCAGCAATGTTTTCACAAGTGGCAAAGGCCGCCCGATAGCCTTTGATGTTGGAGTGGGAGATGGTAGGAAACTTTTCTTCGGACCATCGGAGATAAATTTCCCGGAAGGTTAATTTCAGCGTTTCTCCATCGATGGGATAATTATTGTAACGTGCCAGAATCTGCAGAGCTTCCGACCGGGTAGGTGCGTAGCCAAGAATCTGATAGTGCTGGATGCGTTTTCCCGTGATGTCATTGATGTGCCAGCCCGTAGTGATACGTGCTGCATAGGGTCTTCTTCTGTTGCCGGAGAGTTTTACGACTCCGCCGTATCCGTTTGGTAATCTCATTTTTTTTCCTTTCGTGTGTAAAAATTTATATTATCGTGTCAATCATACACATTTATTTGTAAAATTTTTAAGTAACACACAAGTAACAAAAAAGTGTTTTTACCTATTATATATTTTTCGTGTTGAAAAAACGAAGGTTTAGAGGTATTATATTCTAGAAAAATTGTTTACTAAGGAGAGAAAACTTTGAGTGAGAATGGATATCGAAATTTAAAAAAGACGAACAAGCTGATGATTCCCGTCATTTTGATGATGGGGTTTGTGCCATTGCTTGTACATATGTATTCCTATAATTCAAATCTGTCGCAGTTTGACTGGTTTCCGGCCAATTCAGATACACAGACAGATTTCTTTTTTGCGTGGAAGATGATTGCGATCGTAATCATTGGAGTGGTGATGGCTGCAATTCTGTTGTATCGACATTATGTGAAGAAAGAGACCCTGCAGTTTGAAAATTCTTTTTACTTTCTGCTGGTATATGGACTTTTTGTTCTGATGTCAGCACTTTTTTCAAAGTATAAGCATTGGGTATCCGGCGGAACTTATGAACTTTTTGAGTCTGTGTGGGTAGTTTTTGCGTATATGCTGCTGTGTTATTATGTGTATAATTTTGTGAATGAAGAAAAACATGTGGAATTCATTTTGAAAATTTCGGGCATTGGCATGGCTATTGTTACAGTGATCGGCGTATTTCAGTATTTTGGACTGGATTTCTTTCAGTCAAATTTCGGAAAACATTTGATCACAAATCCTGGATGGTGGAAAAATTTAAAAGAACTGACGTTTAATTTTGCACCGAAAACTTCTTATACGACATTATATAATCCGAACTTTTTATCATTTTATTTTGGCATGCTCATTGTGCTGGCGGTATGCCTGTTTATTGCGTCAAAAAAGATATGGCATCGGATAGTGCTGGCAGTAGCGGTAGTATGCTGTGCCATCTGCTTGAAAGGAAGCGGCAGTGCGAGTGGATGGATGGCTCTTGCATTGGCAGCAGTGGTACTTATACTTGTGCTTTTGAGCAGGAAGAAAAAACTGTTTGTTGTGGGTGCTGTTGTAGTGGTAATTGGGATTATAGCAGCAATCGTACTTGGAAATACCACCTCAGCAGGTGAAAATATAAAAAATACAATTGTTGGTACATACCGGATGAGTGACAGATGGGCTCTGAATGGAGTAGAAACCAATACGGATGATGTCGTGCTTGATATTCACGGGAATAAACTGAGTGTTTCTTATACCGTGGGAGAGGATGGAACAACACAGATCAGTTGCAAAGATTCGGATGGAAATGAGTTAAGTCAGACAATTGTGGATGCAGATAACCAGGTCACAACGATGGATGACAGCCGCTTTTCTGGCGTGCAGCTGCAACCGGTATCTTTTGGAGATAACCTGCCCGGAATTTGTGCAACGATTGATGGTGTGCCGTGGAACTTCATAAATACCGATGAGAATGGATATGAGTATCTGAATCCTGCAGGAAAATTAGTGAAGTTTGAGAATCCGAAGGTTTCAAAAGTATTTTTGGATGATGCAATGAGTGGAAGGGGCCATATCTGGAATAAGACAATCCCGATTTTGGGCAAACATGTATTGATGGGATCTGGTGCTAATTCTTATATGTTTGAAGTGCCACAGGCAGATTATATCAGCCAGAATTATTCATACGGTGCAAACAGCTATGACGTAAAAGCTCATTGCTGGTATTTGCAGCAGTGGGTGGAAACCGGACTGATCGGTACCCTGGCACTTCTGGTATTTCTGTTCTGGTATCTGGTACAGTCGATACGCATTTACCGCAGAGTGGATCTGCACGAGAGTATCAGCTGGGTTGGATTTGGATTATTTGCAGCAGTGCTGGTATATATGTTTGCGGGGATTGTAAACGATTCTAATGTTTGTACCGCTCCGGTATTCTGGGGCATGCTTGGTCTGGGACTTGCAGTGAACCGGATGCTGGTCAAGAAAGAAAATCTTTTCGCAAAAGAACCGGTTTCCGGGGGAAATGACGTTGTCGTGAAACAGAACGACCTTAAAACGGAAAAAGCTGTGACGACAGAAACTTCTGCAAAGAAGCAGTCTGGAAAGAAACAGTCCAGAAAACAGAGAAAATCAAACAAGTCATGAAAATGAGCAGATTATAGGGAGTAATTTTGACATGCAACAAATGAAAAACCGGTTTCGTGGAGAAACGGCAAAATATATACGAATCGTATTGTTGGTAATTTACGATATATTGGCAATCTTTCTGGCAGAAATTCTTTCTATCTGGACTCGTTTTGATTTCAGTTTAAAGAGTGAGCAGGGAATTCCTTTTTTAGAGACAGCGTTGCAATATTTCTGGGTAAATATGATTGTAACCATCGTGATATTTTTTATTATGCATCTGTATAATAGTCTGTGGGAATATGCGAGTGTACAGGAGCTGTTAAATGTAGTGATTGCGTGTCTGCTCAGTGCTGCAATACAGAGTCTGGGGATGCATATGTTCCAATGGAATATGCCACGTTCTTATTATATTTTGTATTTTTTCTTTTTGCTGGCACTGGTGTCCGGAAGCCGTTTTGTATACCGGGGACTGCGTATCATACGACACAGTTATCTGGGAGACGCATCAAGACATGCCATCGCTACCATGGTGATTGGAGCAGGAGACAGTGCGAATTTCCTGATAAAAAATATGGAGAACAGTCCGCTGATCCGCAATCGTGTGGTATGTGTGATTGATGCAGACAAGAATAAGATAGGAAGCACCATTCTGGGAGCCCCGATTGTGGGAAATGACAGCAAAATTCCCTGGGCAGCAGAAAAATACGAAGTGCAGGAAATCTTTATTGCCATCCCGAATCTGCCGGGAGATCGAAAGAAAAAGATTCTGGAATTATGTAAAAACACGGGATGCAAAATTAAAATTTTGCCTAGTATGGCGCAGATTGTGAATGACGAAGTAAGTGTATCGAATTTCCGTGAGGTGGAAATTGAAGATTTACTGGGACGGGAGCCGGTGAAGACAAATCTGGATGAGGTCATGGGATATATTGCGGGAAAGGTTGTGCTTGTAACCGGTGGCGGTGGTTCCATCGGAAGTGAACTCTGCCGCCAGATTGCGGCGCATCATCCTTCGCAGCTCGTGATATTTGATATTTATGAAAATACCACGTATGACCTTCAGCAGGAACTGAAAAAGAAATTCCCGAATCTGAATCTGGTTGTGCTGATTGGATCTGTGAGAAATACCCATCGTGTGGATACTGTATTTTCGGATTATAAACCGGCAATTGTTTTTCATGCAGCCGCACATAAGCATGTGCCACTTATGGAGGACAGTCCGAATGAGGCAATCAAAAACAATGTATTCGGTACTTATAATGTAGCTATGGCAGCAGGAAGAAACGGAGCGGAGCGCATGGTATTGATTTCTACGGATAAAGCCGTAAATCCGACCAATATCATGGGAGCGTCCAAACGTATCTGTGAGATGATTATTCAGGGAATGCAGCATCGTTTCCCGAAAACCAATTATGTAGCGGTTCGCTTCGGAAATGTACTGGGAAGTAACGGAAGTGTGATTCCTCTTTTCAAAAAGCAGATCGCAGAGGGCGGACCGGTTACCGTTACCGATAAAAATATTATTCGTTATTTTATGACGATTCCGGAAGCAGTATCGCTTGTCTTACAGGCAGGTGCTTACGCAAAGGGCGGAGAAATCTTTGTGCTGGATATGGGAGAGCCGGTAAAGATCGATGATATGGCAAGAAATCTGATCAAGTTATCCGGATTTGAACCGGATGTAGATATCCCGATTGTGTATACAGGGCTTCGACCGGGGGAAAAGATGTTTGAAGAGTGTCTGAAAGAAGAGGAAGGACTTCAGAAAACAGAGAATGATCTGATTTTTATTGGAAAGCCGATTGAATTTGACAGAGAAGAGTTTTTTGAACATTTGAAAGATCTGAAGAAGACGGCATATGAAGATGATCCACAGATGAAGCTGGTGGTGAAACGGTTAGTGCCTTCGTATCAGGTGGAAAAAAGCAAATAATTAGAAGTAGAATGGGGAGCAGTCGGATCGGCTGCTCTCTTTTAGTATTTTGAAAAAAATTTAAGTGTGTATAAAAGGAGAATTTTGTGATGCTTTTAATAGAAGAAGTGGATAAATATTTAAGTTACTGCAAATATCAGAAGGAACTTGATGATAAGACCATAAAGGCATATAAAGCGGATCTTCAACAATTCATGGAATTGATAGGAGAAAATGAGCCCAATAAAGAAGTATTAAATGAATATCTTTTATATCTTCACCGTACATATAGACAGAAAACAGTAAAAAGAAAAATTGCCAGCGTAAAAGCATTGTTTCACTATCTGGAGGAAGAAGAAATAATAGAGGTAAATCCATTTCATAAAGTGAAAACTAAGTTTAAAGAAGAAATTATTTTGCCGAAAATTATTCCGAGACAGACCATTGAACAATTGTTGAATCATATTTATAAAGAGCGAAAAGTAAAGGAGTATACAGAATGGCACAAAAAAATTATTTTGAGAGACATTGCGGTAGTAGAAACTCTTTTTTCAACAGGTCTTCGTATATCTGAATTGTGTCATTTACAAAGTAAATATGTAGATCTAAACAATGGTGTTTTATGTATTCAGGGAAAAGGAGGAAAAGAAAGATATATTCAAATAGGAAGTGACGATGTATTAGAAATATTGAAAATTTATAAAAAATATTTTGAAGAAGATATAAAGAATAGTGGATATTTTTTTGTGAATCGGTATGGAAAAGTTTTGTCTGAACAATCGGCTCGAAATATGATACATAAATATGCAGATGAAATACATGCAGATATAAATATTACACCACATATGTTTCGTCATTCATTTGCTACTTATCTGATGGAGGCAGATGTGAATATCAGATACATACAGAAAATGCTGGGACATGCATCCATTACCACAACACAGATTTATACTTATGTGACCACAGAGAAAGAAAAAGAAATTTTGAGAACAAAGCATCCGAGAAACAGAATGAATTTGGATAAAAATGTTGAAAATTGAGTGAAATTGTTAAAAGGGCAGTGGAATTTAAAATTTCATTTTAGGCATGGATAAATTTTATAGGTCATGATTGGTATAAAAAATAAAGTATGGTATAATTTGAAAAAAGAAATAGTAGGAAGCGAGGAAGAAAACATGAGTCCAGAAGTAGTTAAACCAGAAATAATTGATACACTAGCTAATGCTGGACAAGCTTTGATTGCTTCTCCAGCAGTGCAAGGTGTGGTTTCATCTTTAATTACAACTTTGTTTTTCCGAAAAGGAGAAAACATTAAAGTTATGGAAGCATTAAAAAAGAAGGAATTTGAAAAAGTTCTGGAGGAATTACTTGGAGCGGGAAGGCTTTCCTATGTAGAACTGTATAAGTGCCGAAATTTCTTGAAAATTGCAAAGCGGGCAGATGAAATGATCGCATCTAATCAAGAAAGGCAGCCTGAAATGGAAGTAGAAGAGAACGTAGATCAGACTACATTTAGCTTTGACTGGCTGATGCGTTTTTTCGATGCCGTTGGAAATATTAGCAACGAGAATTTGCAACAGTTGTGGGGGAAAGTTTTGGCCAATGAGATTGTGAAGCCAAAGGCTTGTTCACTCCGTACATTAGAGATGATTCGGAATATGTCATCTGAAGAAGCAAATATATTTTCGGATTTATGTAGGTATGTTATGCAAAGTGGGGATATTTATTATATTGATGCGGCTGGATTTTTTTGTGAGGAAGATGGAGATGAAGAATGTCGGGAGTTTATAAGAAACAGGGGATTGTCTTATGAGAGACATATTGTGCCATTGTTAGAGGCAGGCGCACTTAGCCAGGATCATGATTTGGCTTTATATATTTCTAAAGATACAAATTTGGAGATGCACAATGATAAAATATGTGGTATTGTCATGAGCTACGCTGATGTTCCTGAGTTATTCCGTAGAGATGCTTATTTATTAACCGCTAGCGGAAAAGAACTATATTCTGTTATTCAAAACGGTGGGGGATTTGAAGCAGATGAAGAATATGCGGTGTTGTGCCTAAAAGGTATGAAAGAGAGAAATTCAGAATTTTATGTAGGAGCTTTTCTAATCGCGCAAGGCGGAGAAGGGGAGGATCTTTTGGAGAATTAGGATGAAATAAAACTATATAATATCGAAAAAGTTCATACAAAAAACAAAGGAAGGAAATGCCATGGTTCATTCAGAAAAATTAGACGAAACTGCATTATGGAAAGAATATAAGAAAAAAGCTGATGCAGGAAGCGAAAGATGTATATGGGTAAAAAAAGTTTATGAATATGCTGCGAATTATTTGAAGGATGTTCGCAGAATCTTTGGAAATTATACGTTGCATGACGAAACACATATCTTAAATGTATTGGATGCCATGGGCGGATTGCTGGGAGATCAGATTAGTAATCTCACTGTGGGGGAACTGGAACTGCTGATTTTAGTTGCAAGTTTGCATGATGTGGGCATGGTTTACACAGTTGAGGAACAGAAGGCACAATACGAGGATACAGAAGCGTGTAAAAGATTCTTGAGAGAACATTACCCGGAATTTATGGGGAGCCCAGCAGAAGAATGGACAGTAGATATGCGGCAGTGGTATCTCCGCAGCTTGCATTCTGAACGTGTGGCTGAGGTGCTGCATAATGAGGCATGGAAGGAATTGATCAGTCAGCGCCCAAGGGATGTCGTGCCATTGCAGTGCATTGTGTCCGTTTGTGAGGCACATGGTTACAATCCTTCAGACATGGATGGTAATCATGATTTGGATTACTTAAATGCAAATGATGTCAGTCCACTGTTTTGTGCACTACTGCTACGGTTGGGCGATTTATTGGACTTTGATGATACCAGGGCACCAAAGGTATTGTACAGCTATGTAAGAGACAACGAAAAAAGTATTGAAGAGTGGAAGAAACATCAGGATTCTATAGGTTTTGTTTATCCGGCATCTCCTTCGACTGAAGCTTTGCCGTATAAAGCCCATTGTACCCATCCAGGTGTGGAGCATGCGATTCGTGATTTTCTGGACTGGATCGAGGTTGAACTTGGAAATTGCATAAGGTTGCAGAAGTCTTGTAGAAAAAGCTGGCAGCAGAACTTTCCTTTTCCCCGGACTATTTTACGTAATGAAATTGAATCCGATGGATATATGAGCGGAGACTTTTGCATCACGATGGATCAGACAAAGATTCTGGAATTGCTGACGGGAGAAAATTTGTATGATAACCGGGATGTTTTTGTGAGAGAATTGCTTCAGAATGCGATCGATGCCACTTTGCTTCGAGGAAAAATGGATTCTGATTTTATACCTGAAAAGTCCCGTATTGATTTCTGGGAGTGGAATGACAAGGATGGAAACATCTGGTTTCGTATTGATGATGAGGGAACCGGAATGACCATGGGAATGCTGCAAAGATATTTCCTGAAAGTAGGAAATTCATATTATTCTTCCAAAGAAATCGAAAGAGACTTAAGAGATCACCATCAAACAGAAAAGTATTATGGTATCAGTCGCTTTGGAATCGGTTTTCTGTCATGTTTTCTTAATGGTGATTATGCGGAGGTGTCGACTCTTTATTTTGATTCTGATAAAAACCGGCGAGAAGAGGAGATAACGAACTCGAACATGAACAAACATTATGGATTACGATTGAAAGTGACGGGACTCAGCGGATATTATACATTGTTGAATCAATCACAGAACCACTTCACAAATGAGCCAATGCCGAATCCGGGTGATTTTGTTACAGAGACTTCTTATCAGCAGGAAAGAAACGGATATCGGAAGAATGCCGGAACTTCGATTGCGATACGTTTGAATCCGGGAAAACTAGGAACTTTAAATTTGAAGAATACAGTGGAAAAATATCTGTGTGGTTCCCGGGTGCCTGTGTATTATAATAATGAAAGAGTCGGGCAAACTTATGATGAGATGATGAAAGCAGCTCATGATGTAGAGGGGGAAAAAATTTATGAATTGACAGATGAAATGAAAGAACAGTTTGATCAGATATTCCCTGGAGCGAGTGGACAGTATCCAAAAATTATAGTTACGACTATTCCTTTAGACACAGAAGAGGACTGTGTCTTACAGGAAGTGTCTGGAGTGCTGGTAAAATATGAGGTATATTTTGATGAAATTTCTTGTTGGCAAGTGAAAGATTTAAAGTACGAATTTAGTTGGACTGTCGAAATGAAAAATAAAGTGCTTCATATATTACTATATAGTAAACATATGGGAGAATATAGTGTTGGCTATGAATGGGATGAATTCAAAAAAAAATATGGTGCAGAAGCGGTAGATGCACTTGCAGATGTATTTGAAAATTGTGATGTGTGTCCTCAGTCAGAGGAACAGTTGGGAGAAATATGGAGTCCGTTTCAATCATCTGCTAGTATAGTTGCAGCTTGGAGAAGTTATCATGATCGTAAGCAATTTCAAATAATGAGTATCTCTCTTGAAAAATGTGGGTGTCCAGAAAATATTTCATTGAAAAATGATTCACGAGGTCAAGGGGTTAAGTGTGCATATCAAGGCGTTTATGCAGGAAAACTGTCTGAATTACAAAGTATAGATTGTTCCAATACTGGGATGATTTTCATGGAAAATGCGTATCAACCGGTAACACAGGCTAGCCGTATGAAAGTGATGAAGATTCCAATTGAAGTGGGGTTGTATATTTGCAGTGTTGCAAAAAAATACGGGATGACAAATCTGTTGCAAGGTCACGAGGAGTGGAATCAATACTGGTTTGATTTAACAATAAAAGGTTGGAGAAAGATAGGAAATCGGCTATTACGACAATGGATGGAATGTAATCAAAAAGATTATTTTGAGCAAAGAATACGGTTTTTGCAAGAACCTCTTTCATCACCATCAAGGATAAAATATGAGTATATTAACTGTTGTTATTTATTAAATCTTTATCATGATGCACATTTCCAGGAGTGTTATAAAATGAAAATTAATTATAAAAAAAGACAGATTATTACGTTCCTAAAGAAAGAAGAGTATGAATCAGAAGAGTATTTAGATCTTTTGCCACCGATGAGATTTTGTGAAGCAGAAAATGATAAAAGTCGGAGATACCTTTGTAGTGAAAGTCCGGAATATCGGAAAGGAATCACTCTAGACCATCCTTTTATGATCTGGCTTACAAAGAATGTTTTTTTGATGAATAAATACTATCAAAGGCAGTTTAGACAGATCATAGACAGCCTTCGATATAGCGACGCAACAGATATTATCTCCGAAATAAATGCCATTCGCCAGCAACTGATCAGCTTGCCCGAACATCATGGAGTGGATGTATATAACTTTCCGCAACTTAGCAGTGATGATTTCTGGTATATAGAAGATGATAGTGAAACATCTATATAGAGGAGCAACTTTCGGTGTTAGGTCAAATTCAGGGGTGTGATTCATTGAATCACGCCCCATTAATAGTTTTGGAGCTGTTTTGCAATAAAGTCCGCCACAAAACAGAAAGAAAGTAGATATATATGAAAAAGTGTGATATAATACTTTAGTTTAGAAGTAGAGCTTAAATGATAATTTTCAGAAGAGAAAAGAGGAAAACAAATGTTTGACTTCACAAAAGAAAGAGAAGCATTTGAAAATAAAGTATGGCTCAGTTCCCCCACCATGCATGGACCGGAACTGGAATACATAAAAGAAGCCTATGAAACCAACTGGATGTCAACGGTTGGTGCAAATATCAATGAAGTGGAGCGATTAGCCAGTGAAAAGGTAGGATGTAAATATGCAGTCGCCCTGTCAGCAGGAACCGCAGCACTTCATATGGCAGTGAAACTGGCAGGAGTAAAACCGGGAGATAAAGTATTCTGTTCCGATATGACGTTTGATGCAACGGTGAATCCGGTTGTCTATGAAGGTGGAGTTCCGGTATTTATCGATACAGAATACGATACCTGGAATATGGATCCGGTGGCACTGGAAAAAGCATTTGTACTTTATCCGGAAGTGAAAGTGGTTGTTACAGCACATCTGTACGGTACACCGGGAAAAGTGGATGAAATCCGAAATGTATGTGAAAAACACAATGCGATTTTGATCGAGGATGCAGCAGAATCACTTGGTGCGACTTATAAAGGAAAGCAGACGGGACAATTTGGTGATTTTAATGCAATCTCATTTAATGGAAACAAGATCATAACCGGATCAGCCGGCGGAATGCTTCTTACCGATGATGAAGAAGCTGCAAAGAAAGTGCGGAAATGGTCCACACAGTCCAGAGAGAATGCGCCATGGTATCAACATGAGGAACTGGGATACAATTACCGCATGAGCAATGTGATCGCGGGCGTGGTAAGAGGACAGTTCCCTTATCTGGAAGAGCATATTGCACAGAAGAAAGCAATTTATGAAAGATATAAAGACGGACTGAAGGAACTTCCGGTACATATGAATCCATATGATGGAACAAATAGTGAACCGAATTTCTGGCTCAGTTGTATGATCATTGAGCCGGACGCCATGTGCAAGCAGGTACGTGGCGAACAGGAAGCTCTCTATATCGGCGAACAGGGGAAAAGCTGTCCGACAGAAATCTTGGATGCAATTGCGAGTATCAATGCGGAAGGACGGCCGATATGGAAACCGATGCATATGCAGCCAATTTATCGTATGAATGGTTTTGTGACACGGGAAGGAAACGGAAGAGCGAAAACCAATGCTTATATCAGCGGTGGGACTCTTGGAAAAGACGGAAAGCCACTTGATGTGGGGATGGATATTTTTCATAGAGGGTTATGTTTGCCGAGTGATAATAAAATGACAGTGGAGCAGCAGAACCGGATTATAGAAGTGATCAAAGAGTGTTTTGCATAGGCAGGAGATAATAATGCAACATAGACAGGGATTTTATGAAAAATATGTAAAACGACTGATAGATATTGTGTGTTCACTGGTTGTTTTGGTATTATTCTGGTGGTTATATATAATTTTGGCGGTACTGGTTCGGGTAAAACTTGGTTCTCCAGTACTGTTTAAACAACAAAGACCGGGAAAAAACGAAAGAATTTTCAATATGTATAAGTTTCGTACAATGACGAATGCGCGGGATGAAAACGGGAATTTGTTACCGGATGAGGTTCGACTGACAAAGTTTGGAAAAGCGCTTCGGGCAACCTCTTTGGATGAATTGCCGGAGATTTTCAATATTCTGAAAGGTGATATGAGCCTCATTGGTCCGAGACCATTATTGGTACAGTATCTGCCAAGATATAATGAAGAACAACATCACAGGCATGATGTAAGACCGGGGCTTACCGGATATGCGCAGGCGCATGGGAGAAACGCGGTGTCATGGAAAGAAAAGTTTGACATGGATGTGTGGTATGTGAATCATATTTCTATGAAGATAGATATTAAAATTATTTTTGATACGATAAAAACAGTGGTAAAAAGGGAAGGAGTTTCGTCGGACACATCTGTAACGATGGAAGATTTTGAAGGGGAAAAATGAAAACACCATATTTTTTGATTTCTGAAGAAAAGTTAAATGCGAATGTGAATGCTTTCAAAACGGCTTTAGAAAATTTGTGGACAAATTCAATGTTAGCATATTCTGTAAAAACCAATTCATTACCTTGGTTATTAAAATATTTGAATAGGCAGGGCATTATGGCAGAGGTTGTTTCTGATGAGGAATTTCAGTTGGCTTCAAAATGTGGCTATGAAGACGAACAAATTATCTTTAACGGACCAATTAAGGGATTTGATTTATTAAAGAAGGCATTGTCATCTGGAACATATGTGAACATAGATTCACAGAATGATTTAGAATGTATAAAAAAAATAAAACCGCAAAATGCTACAATTGGTATTCGTGTGAATGCTGATCTGAGTTTCTTTGAAGAAAATGATATAGGTTATTTGGAAACGGGGTTTAGATTTGGATTTTCAGTTAGAAATGGACAGTTTCAAAGAGCTTTAGAAATTATAAAAAAATATGCTCCAAATACGAAGTTAGGACTGCATCTTCATTGCAATAGCATTACTCGAAGTGTTAGTGTTTATAACTCAATCGCTAAATTTGCTGCATACTTAATAAAAGAATATTCTTTGGAATTAGATTTCATTGATATAGGTGGGGGATTTTTTGGCGGATGCGAAGGAAAACCGTCGGCAGAGGAGTATATTACTGCAATTAAAGATGAGTTGTTCCCAATAGTAGATCCCCAAAAAACAAAACTAATTTTAGAACCGGGATCTGCAATTATAGGTTCGGCAGTTGATTATCATACTAAAGTTGTAGATGTGAAAGATACTGATTATTCAAGAATAATTACAACTGATGGAAGTCGTGTGCATATTGATCCGTTATGGTCAAAAAATAGATATTTATATTCTATCAGTCAGACTGTTTCAACAAATATGATAAAAAAGCAGATTGTATGCGGATATACATGTATGGATCATGATCGGATAATGAATCTGGAAAATGAACCGGAATTAAGAGTAGGTGATGAGATTATATATCATCGTGTTGGCGCATATTCCATGACTTTTGGAGGAATGTTTATACGATATTATCCAGAAGTGTATGTAGAAAGAAAATTGCAAAGAGAGTGCGTTCGAAAAACCGGTAGTGTTGAAATGTATATGAATATACATTCATGAGATAAAGAGGAGATAAAATGAACATATTATTTTGTAGCGCTGGAAGAAGATGTGAACTGATAAAAAATTTTAGAAAAACAATGCAAGACAAAGGGAAAATAGTTGCTACGGACATAAGTATAACGGCTCCAGCTATCTATATGGCGGACAATTACTATGTTGTTCCTAAAATTACTGATGAGCATTATATTCCTACAATATTGGATATTTGCCGAAAAGAAAAAATAGAAGTGGTTACGACTTTGATTGATCCTGAAATTGTGTTGCTTTCAGAGTACAGAAAAGAATTTGAAGCAATTGGAGTTTTAGTGTTAGCACCATATAAAGAAACAGCTGCAATTTGCTTTGACAAATATGAGATGTTTAAATACTTGAAAAATAATAAAATTAGAACTGTTTTAACATATGGAGATTTTAAAAAATTTGAAATGGGATTTGAAAAACACGAAATTGATTTCCCTGTTTTTGTGAAACCACGCAGAGGTAGCGGTTCGGTGGGGGCTCGTAAAGTCTATAATATGGATGATTTGAAAAACGTATTGGAGAAGGATACAAGCTTAATTATTCAAGAGTATATGGGAGATGCAGTGGATGTAGATGCTGACATTTACGTGGATACCATTAGTGGACAAGTTGTCTCCATATTTAGTAAAAAAAAGTTGGAGACAAAGATTGGAGGCGCAAGTAAAACAGTATCATTTAAAGATGAAAATCTTAATGCATTTGTTATAGACGCAATTAAATATTTTGATTTTAATGGTCCTCTAGATATGGATTTATGGTATCGAGATGGAAAGTATTATTTATCTGAAATTAATCCAAGATTTGGCGGTGGATATTTACATGCGTATGGGGCAGGTGTAGATTTTGTGAAAATGATAGAAAATAATGTTAATGGAATGGAAAATGATTGTAACTTTGGAAATTATGATAACGATATTGTTATGATGATGTATGATAGTGTCGTGATTAGAAAAATAGAAGGCTTAATAGAGAATTGATTTGATATGAAAATATTGATTATATGCAATTGTGCAACTGGGCTTGAAACATTTCGTGGAATGTTGATTGAGGAATTAATTAATAAAGGAAATCGTGTAAGAGCAGTGGTGCCATGGTCGGATGAAGAAAAAGAGCTTCGTGCCGAAAAACGACTAGAAAAACTTGATTGTAATTTGAAACATATTTCTATAGATCGCCGAGGAACGAATCCAATAAGAGACAGTAACTTGTTTCTTCAAATAGTGAGGCTTATTAAAGCGGTAAAACCTGATTTGGTTATTACTTATACTGTAAAACCAAACATTTATGGCGGTCTTGCTTGTAGGATGCTAAATGTTAACTACGTTGCCAATGTTACTGGATTAGGAACTGCTTTTCAAAAAAAAGGAGTATTGCGTAATATAGTAGTATATATGTATAAAATTGCTTTAAAGAAAGCAAAGGTTGTATTTTTTGAAAATACAGAAAATCGAGATACGTTTGTGGATAACAGAATTATTCAAGAAAAAAAGTCATATGTACTTTCTGGGGCAGGCGTTGATTTAGAACATTATCATTATTTGGAATATCCAAAAGACGAAGATAAGATACGTTTTCTTTTTATTGGAAGAGTGATGAGAGAAAAAGGGGTAGACGAATTATTTGCTGCGATGAGCAAATTAAATAAAGAAGGATATGATTGTGAACTTGATGTACTTGGGGAAATGGAAGAAAATTATGCTGATATTATTGCGCAATATGAACGAGAAGGATGGTTGCATTATAGGGGATATCAAGAAGATATTCGCCCATATGTGAAAAAATGTCATTGTTTTGTATTACCATCTTGGCATGAGGGCATGGCAAATACTAACCTGGAATGTGCTGCGTGTGGCAGGCCTATTATTACAAGTGATATTCATGGATGTAAGGAGTCAGTTATTAGTAATACAACGGGGTTATTGTTTGAAAAAGGAAATTTGGATGATTTATATTATACATTGGTTGAATTTGTAAAATTTCCTAATGGTGACCGGAAAAAAATGGGATGGCTAGGCAGAAAACATATGGAAGAGTTGTTTGATAAACGAAAAATTGTAAATGAAACAATGGAAGCATTATTTTGAAAACACAATCTTTGGAGGGCAGATAAAAAAGGTTGTCTTTGGGTCGAAAATAAAATAAGATGAATATAAGGTAAACAATAATGAGTGAAAAAAAGAAAAAAGTATGTATTATTCGATCAAATCCAGTAAATCCTGACTCGCGTGTGGAAAAAGAAGCATTGTCTTTGAAAAGGTTTGGTTATGACGTACATATATTGGCTTGGGACAGAGAAAAGAATAGTAAAAAAGAAACAATAGAGTACATTCAAATTGCAGATACTAAAATTCCTATTACTAGATTAGGATATTTTGCAACATATGGAGAGGGATTTAAAAATTTACGTGCTTATCTATTGTTTCAGTTCCATATGAGAAAATGGTTGAAGCAAAACGATTTTGATGTTGTCCATGCGTGCGATTTTGATACTGCTTTTTTTTCACGTAATATAGTTAAGAAAAAAAAAGAAAAATTTGTTTTTGATATATTTGATTTTTTATATGATAAACCTGATGGATTTATGCAAAGATGTGTAAAAAAAACTCAGTATAAGATTATAAATGATGCAGATGCCACAATAATATGTACTGAAGAAAGAACTAAACAAATTAAAGGAAGTCATCCTAAAAAACTTGTTGTCATTCATAATACGCCTTCTTTGCTACAAGCACAGGATGGATATGCTCAGCAAATTTGTTCGGATAAGATAAAAGTTGTATATGTGGGGATTTTGCAAGATTATCGATTGCTGAAAGAAGTTACAGAAGTTATAAGCAAATTGCAAGATGTTGATTTTTATGTGGGTGGATTTGGAAAATACGAAGAGTATTTTTCTACAATGGATGCTCAATATGATAATATTCATTTTTATGGTCGATTGTCTTATGCTGATACATTGGCATTAGAAAAGGAATGCGATATTATGCTTGCAATATATGATCCAACTATCGATAATCATATTTATGCTGCACCAAATAAATTTTATGAAAGTCTTATGCTGGGAAAACCTATTATTATGGCTAAAGGCACAGGAATGTCACAAGTAGTTAATGAAAACGACTTGGGCGTATTAATAGAATATTCAAAAGAAGGATTTTTAGAAGGAATCACTCAATTAATAAAACGGAAAAATGACTGGAAGGAAATGGGAAAACGAATGAAAGATTTGTACGAAAAGCAATATTCGTGGAATGAAATGGAAAAAAGATTATTATTCCTTTATCAGAAGTTGTAGGGAGAACCTGTTGGAGCAAAATATACAGATATGACTGCATATATATAGGATAAAAAAGAGTGAAGATAAATCCTAAATTATTTAATTTAAATGGAAGAAAGTGTAAATAAAATGAAAATATTATATATTGTAGCAAGACCATTAGAAATTAATACATCAGCTTCTATTAGAAATAGAGCAACTATAATGGGGTTGGTAGAAAACGGTCATCAAGTTCATTTAGTTACAACAATGCCGGATCAAAATCATATGGCTTACGATAACAGCCTTGTACTTACTGATGTGAAAACGACATATATTAAACTAGGTGGAATTCAATCAGTTGCTAGATTAGGGCGGAAAATAAAATTTATGAATTTATTTAAAAATTTTATTGTAGGGTACATGAATGCTCATAATTTGTATGATAATTTAAAGGGCATAGTTGATCATGTGACAGAAATAGATGTTAGCAATTATGATATGATAATATCTTCGTCAGATCCCAAGTCATCACATTTGTTTGCAGAAAAACTTATTCAAAGAAACAAATTTAATGGAAAATGGATACAAATTTGGGGAGATCCATTTCTTACAGATATTACACTTTCAAAAACTGCTAGAAAAAGGAAAATTTATAAAGAAGAAAAACGGCTTCTGTCTGCTTGCGATAAGATCGTGTATGTATCGAAGATGACGTTAAAGATTCAGAAAAAAGTATATGCTGAATGTGCCGAGAAAATGACTTATGTGCCGATTCCTTATTTGAATAAGGGGGAAGCTTTAAGTGGAGATCATATCGAACAGAAAAAAGTTAGATTAGCATATTGTGGTGATTATACAAGTAAAGTAAGGAATATTATGCCTTTGTATATGGCAGCATTAGAAGATGAAAAGAATTTTCATTTGATTATATGTGGAAATTCGGATTTGGATTTATGCTCAACTAGTAGTGTGAAAGTATTGGGACGTCAAACTTATAAGAAAGTAGAAGAAATAGAAAAAGAGGCAACTATTTTAG
>ERZ1034969.266-NODE-266-length-36629-cov-8.117324_pt1 | contig 36629 bp, 53 predicted proteins | sample MGYA00520624_ERZ1034969 | MGnify/ENA primary metagenome ERZ1034969 (study PRJEB33766, sample SAMN09781776) | gut metagenome | biome: gut microbiome | host: Homo sapiens | place: Madagascar | study: EMG produced TPA metagenomics assembly of the PRJNA485056 data set...
AGCCGAAATTTTTTCGATGATATGCTCCGCCAACGCTTCAATAAGTGCATCTACTTTTTCCATTCTTCTCCCTCCCTTCTCCGTTTTGCTGTCCAAATTATTGGACAGATGATGTGGTATCTTCCAAGAAGTAGGTTACCGGGACACCGAAATGGTCTGCTATTTTCTGCAATTTACCAATCTTGGGCTGGCTCCTTCCGGTTTTCCAGTTCGACAGTGTATTCTGCCCTACGCCTGTTGCCTTTGACACCTGATATGAAGTTTCGCCGCTTTTTTTCAGCAGTTCTTCATATTTGCTATACAAGTAACATCCCTCCCTTCTTAATATTGCGGTTGCATATACTTCACATTTATGATATACTTCAATTACCAATCAGAAGTAATTATAAATTATGAACGTACATATTTCAGAACCATTTTGCAAATATGCTTGTGTTTTTTGAAGCATGTGTTTACTATACACCATGTTTCATTACTAGTCAATACGCTTTGCTAATGTTTTTTGAAGTAATACGTTTTTTGTGAAAGGTGGACAAAAAATGTATAGTATTTTTGAGGAATTATTACAAAAACATGGAGTATCTACCTACAAGGTATCGAAAGATACTGGAATTGCTCAATCCGTATTCAGTTCATGGAAAAATGGGATCAGCACACCAAAGCAAGACAAAATGCAAAAAATTGCTGACTATTTTAATGTATCTCTTGAATACCTAATGACCGGCGAAGAAAAAGAAGGTGGGGAAAAATATTACTTAAACGACGAGACAGCCAAAATGGCGCAGGAAATTTTTGAAAACAAAGAGTTACGTATGCTATTTGATACTGCACGTGACGCTGAACCAGAAGACTTGCAGGCAGTGCATAGTATGCTACTTGCACTTAAAAGAAAGGAACGAGGAAATATTGACGATTGATTACCAGGTACGCTTGATACAGTTTCCAGATACGCGAACCAAGGAAGCTGTAGTAGAAAATGAAGACGGGAGTTACACAATATTTATAGAATCATCTCTTGATTCTGCTCAGCAGCGAGAATCTTTTCTCCACGCCTTGAACCATATACTGGGAGACGATTTTAACAAGAACGACGTGAATGATATAGAATCAAAGGCACATCGGCTTGAAATATCAACCGAATTGTGTCCGGTCGTATGAATGGAGGTATCGATATATAGTGACAACTTTTGAGTCTAAAGAAACCGAACAATATTTTTATGAAATCTCAAAGAAATATGGTATTATGCATGTGCTGTGGGATAGGGGGCATATTGTTACCAAAGAAGACGTTGACAGTCTGATTAGTGATGGAAGTGAATACCTTAACGATGAATTAGTGTCCGAGCCATACGAAGAATTTCCGTAGTTATTTACTTATCCTACGAATGTATGTTAAAATTGATTGCATCATTTACAATTACAAAACAAAAGGGAGTTAAACAAATTATGAAAAACAAAATTGTACCATGTTTATTAGCATTAACACTTTCATTATCTGCTATAGGATGCGGCACAAGCGACGCATTTCAAGCAGGTATGCAAGACGCAGTTAACGGTACCCCGGGTAAAAATGCACCAATTACCGAAGATACCGAATCGGAAGAAGCTGACACGGCATCATTATTAACCACAGAAACACCGCTTGAGGAAAATCAGATCTCTCAGTCGGTCAAATCTGAAAGTAGCGAGGCATCTACCACATCTGGCAAAACAGCGACCACACAGACAGAAACCTCTACTGTAATTGAAAGCGGTCAGTATGAAATTGATGGCATAGATTTTTCATTCAGTGATTCTGTAAAAAATGATGTTACCGGTAATTGGAGAATCTCATTGATTTCTGATTCTGCCACTCCGGAAGAATACGCTTTAGATTACTATAATGCCCTTTTTTCATCAGACGATGAAATACATGCCATAGTGAATTTTTCACTTAATACCACAACGAAACTTTCTGTCCTGTATGCCGGTGTCTTAGATGTAACTATTTATGAATATGTAGATGGCGAAGAACATGACGCCAAAGAGTTGTTTGGCGGAAATCTTTTAGATGAATACTGGATCCATACTGATACTGGGGAAGTCGAAAAATTTTAATTAAAAAACCGCCCTGGTGCTACCAACACCAGAGCGGCAAACATAGCTCCGAAAAGCATATGCCGTGAACAAGCATATTGTATCATTCGGAGCAGCCAAGTGCAAGCGGAACACACGTTCCACGCTGGCTGTTATTTTTATACCCAAAAACTCCTCGATTTCGAGGGGGATTAGAAGAAAGGATGGTACATATGGCAACTGCAAAAAAATTACCTTCTGGATCATGGCGCATTCGTGTATTCGATTACACTGATACTGACGGGAAAAAACACTATAGATCTTTTACATGTGATGATCCATCGGCGAAGGGAAAAAGAAAATGTGAATTGATGGCTGCAGAATGGGCAGCTGAAAAAGAAACCGGAATGCATGATTCCGCCGCTAACATTACATTGCAACAATGTCTGGACAATTACGTGTCGTCAAAAGAAAACGTGCTCTCTCCAGCCACTATACGGGGCTACAAGCAAATGTATTCATATTTTTTATCGATAAAAGATGTTAAGATTGCAAAAATCAATCAGAAATTAGTAACACAATTTATAAACGATCTTTCCAAAAACCACGCGCCCAAAACTGTGCGAAATGCGCATGGCTTTCTTACGGCTGCCTTGCGTGCATCCGGATGCAATATCAATTTGTCGACCAAACTTCCGCAGGCTGTTCAGCCAGTCTACGCCCTGCCGTCTGACGCCGATATTAAGGCACTGATGGATTATTTTACGGCACACGATAAAGATATGCTCATTGCTTTATACCTTGCCGCATTCGGCACATTACGACGCTCTGAAATCTGCGGACTCACCGCAGATGATGTAGAAGGAAACGTCATTCACGTTCACAAGGCTCTTGTTAAGGGACAAGACGGCGAATATCAGCAGAAAACCACCAAAACAACCTCTTCCGACAGGTACATTACCCTTCCAGACTTCGTAGTGGCTTCTTTCCCGGAATCGGGACGGCTCGTGGCGTACTCTCCAGATGCTATAACAAGGCGTATGGAACGAGCGTTAAAATTACTAAATATATCCCCGTTCCGTTTTCATGATCTGCGGCATTACTCTGCCAGCATCATGCATGCAATCGGTGTGCCGGATCAATATATTATGGAGCGCGGTGGTTGGAAGAGTGATAAAATACTCAAGCAGGTGTACCGCGGAACAATGTCCGAATATCAGAAAAAGTATACGCAAATGACAAATGATTATTTCAAAAACATCAACCAGCGGTAAATTTTATATGGGAGTATGACACGAAATATGACACGAAAATTAAAAAAGCGCCCTGCATGGCGCTTTTTAAGATGGACCAGACGGGAATCGAACCCGTTTAATATGTTTTTCCGCTGATTAAGCATTTACGGCATTTTTATCAAAAAGCGCTGATTTTGCAATCTTCCAAGGTGTTTTTTAATAATATAATCTCTGTTTAAAACACATTAAAATCATTGAAAATATGACACAGTATGACACGAAAGATGACACGAAACCAGTTCAGAGTAAAACCGGCAGGATTTCTCCCGCCGGTCATACTCTTACAGTGCTTCCAGTCCTGCTTTCCAACTCATCTTACCGACAATTCCATCCGCCGCCAGCCCGTGCTTGCTCTGCCAGGTCTTGGTTGCCGATTCCGTGCCGCTGCCGAAGATGCCGTCCGCCGCCGCGCCGATGATGATCTGCCATACCTTTACCGCGTTGCCTTTGCTACCCTTTTTGATCGTCTTCATGTTGTAATCCTCCGTATTCTGATTCTGTGCCGGTGTCGCCGCGCTTACCGGCTTGTTAAACAATGCCTGCTCTGCCGCCCGGCGCCGCCTTAATCCTGCCAGCACCTTGCCGTTGGCTTTGCAATACTGTGTCATTGCCTGTGCGATCTGCGCCGCCGTTCTGCCCTTGCAAAGCTTCCGGAGATTTCCGGCGCCCAAGTTAAAGGCAAAGCTGACCAGCGCATCAAACTGATTCTGGTTGAGATTTGCGATGATCGGAACGTATGCGGGATTGTTGACGTATCCCTCAAACTTTGCAATGTCCTGCTGCAGGTATGCGTCCGCCTGCGCCTGTGTGATCGTCATACCGCTATGTGCGCCAGCCGTGTGACCGTACCCGATGGTCCATACACCGGCGGCACACCGGTATGCTGCCAGCCTGCATCCCTCGTACTGCTTGATAAGGGCAAGTCCTGCCTGTCCAATTTTTCTAATTGCCATTGTCCTCTACCTCCTTATCTCTCAGCTGCAACAGCACATCCTTAAGCTTGTCCGGGATCGGGATGAACATTGCCGCGTTCTCCAGCAGGCTAAGCGCTTCATTGCAGATGTAAAACATAATCACAATCTCCCGCAGCGCGATCGCATCATTCAACAGTTTCTGGATCGAATATGCTACTGCGATCACGATGAACATCACAATCTTTTTCAGAAGCCCCTTGAAGCCCGTCTCTGAACTCAATGTCTTGGTATAAATACCCTTGATAACTCCGGTCACATAATCTGCCACCGCCAGAAACACGATCGTCTTAAGCAGCATATCCCAGCCGCCGAGCCAGCCGGCAATAATCCCGCCGACGATTCCTACAAAAATGCTTGTGTGATTAAAAAGTTTTTCCATATCCTTATCCTCTCTTTCCTTATAATAAGTATAAAACACTGCTTATGCAGGTTTGTGCCAACTATAAAATCTGTGATGCAAGCTTATTGATCTGTTCCTGCTGAGCATCAATCTGTGCCTGCTGGATCTGTACCATCTTTATGAGATGTGGCACCAGCTTGGAATAATCAATGCCAATGCCCTGAATAGCTGCGGCATCATCGTCAGCGCAGTCAACATCTCCATTGACGCAAGACGGGATTAGTTTTGCCATATCCTCCGCGATACAACCGAAACATCCATCCGGCATATCGGGGTTGATGTAGTCATACGATTTAACCTCTACGTGCAATAACTTCTTGGCTTCCTCATCAGTCATATCCTCGATATTTTTCTTGACGCGTCTGGAAGAGGACTGCGTAAACGCGGATGCGTAAATCGGCGCTCGCGCGCTGTTATTGCCATTAGAAACATAGAACGCGCCGTTTGTGGCAAGATACATATCACCGCCATCATTTTGTACCAAAAGCCGACAGTACATGTTGCTTCCGGCTCCAACCAAGGCGATACCTGTTAATTGAGATGACATACTTTTAAATGCTACGCATCCCGCCGCATTAAAATCTCCCATATAGCAATCATCGCCAACGGGATTCCATGTGCTATTTGCAAATCCGACAGCCCCCGTAAAAGTACCGCCAGCTATCGGCATTTTTGTGCTATCACGAGCCGATCCGTTTGCCAGCAGTCTTCCTTGATTAGCGGATAAACTGTCTGTGGCAGAACTGGACGTCAAATTGTCCTGCACCGGTCGCCATGTATTCGCCGGTATTGTCGGTTTATTGCTTAAATCATCATAGCTACCTGAAAAAGCCACTGGCTTAAGATCAGACAGCCACTTTGCAATCTTACTAAATAGCGCAGACAACTTCTCGCCAGTGGTTATGTTGGCGCGCTCCGCCGCCGCCGAAAAAGTCACCGTCGTGTCCGAAGCATCCCCATCCTCGGCTACTGCCCCAATGTTTGCCGCCGACAGACTTACATTCCCACGGCGGTAGACAGTCTCCTTTGCCCCCTTAACACCCGTCACCGGAGTACCCGCTAGTACATCCCACTTGCCGTCTGATGTCTTGTAGATATTTGCACCGGCAGGAATTACATTCCCGGATCCCTCTTTAAAATCATCTGTGGTCGTAAATTCGTCTGAAATATTAAACATCCATCCTGCATTGACATCCGGAAGCGCCGGAAGATCTGCAAAAGCCACCGTGCCATGCGGCTGCAATCCACCTTTTAACCCCTCCGACACATCCTTTGCCTGCTGGTAATAATATTTAGCATTATCAGAGTCTTCGCCCTCCCGGCTCCCGGTACCGCCCACGGCATAGCTTTCCGCCTTGGTTGCGCTTGCCGCCACAGCTTCCGCTTTTCCGACAATCTCCGCCGCTTTCTCCGTAGCAATCTCTGCTTTTTCTGCCGCAGTATCAGCTGACTGGTCGGCAGCCGCCGCTTTTTCTGTAGCCACCTCGGCTGATCTGCCTGCTACTTCCTCCGATGTCTTGGCATTGGCTTCAGATGCCGCTGCCGCGTCCTTTGACTCCGCAACTGCTGTTTCTGATGCTACTGCATTATCCGCTGATGTTTTTGCGGCATTCTCGCTGGCTTTCACGGCTGTCTCTGACGCCTTGGCATTGGCTTCGGATGCTGCTGCCGCAACCACGCACGTCTGCGCTTCGTCAGCATATTTCCCTGCATTTTCCGCCATCGTCTCTGCCATCTTGGCGCTTGCCGTGGCACTATCCTTGGCGGTATCCGCTACACTGTCAATCATCTCGATTGCGTCGTGGATGGACTGACGTACATCCTTTCCATACACCGCCTGCATGATGTTCTGTAAGTATCCCTGTATTTTTGACATTTAGACTCCTTCCTGCGCTTCCAGCGCGTCAACTCTGTCATTTAAGTGCTGCACAGCTGCAATCAGATCCGCGATCAACTCTGTTTTGTCGAGCGCATAATATGTTTTCCCGTCCTGATCCGGATACTCCGAGCAAATCGCCCAGTCTTCATCTCCAATCGCAGTCAGTACCTCCTGTGCAATCAGACCATGCCGGTAATGTCCCGCGGCGTCATAGTTATAAATAAAGCGGCACGGACGCAGAGACTGTATAAGCGCTGCGCTCTTTTCCCGATCAAGTGATTCTATGCCATGCTTTAGACGCTTATCCGAATAGGATTCCCAGCCGTAGGACGAGATCCCCTTACCACTAGAAAGCATTTGGGCAATCGTATCGGCTGACGTATCTCGCACTGATACTGCCGAGTAGCTGGCAGCAAGTTCCCTGGTATCTGCAACCGACCGCAAGCCGTCCGTACCCATCTGCACAAGAGTTCCGGGTCGTTTAAATTCGATCAAGTTATCCGTGCTCTCTGCCGCTTCGATATGTACATATCCGCCTGTTATTTTGGCAGAACTGCTCTCGATTGTGCCCTTAAAAGTACCATCAACAGCATACATATGACCTTCTGCGTCTACGATAAAATTATCGTTTATATTGAGCGTGCCGCCAGTCACCTTGATGTTGTTTGTGGCAAGCCCGCTCACATCAATCATGGTATGTACATTACCCTGCGCGTCCCGCACCTGCATGACGCCGTTGTCATTACTATAGCCGCCAAGCGTCAGCGTGCCACCCTTGATCCGGTCAGCGTACATCGTGCCCGCTGTTACAAAATCAGCCACAATACTGCCATCCATTGTCAAGGCCAATCCATACTCTCCGTTATATCCTGTGTGCGAGTATCCCAGTCCATTGATGTTCCACCGCCACACTTTCTGTGCAGTGTCAATATCTTTGGTGTCCATGATAAGCAATTCCTTGGGATTCCCCTTGTCATCCATGTTAAGCACAATATATCCATTGGTGGCGGTCTGTATCAGTTGTGATGCATTATCTTTTGCCTGCTGGAGTAAAGCACTCTGCTGCGGGATCTTTTCATCGAGTTCGTTTGTAAGGCTTGCCATCTGCTGGGTATACGACTTTTTTAGAGTGTTGCTTAAAGTGAGTTTGTTTTTCTCCGGCTCCTGCAGATAGGTTGTCATCTTCTGCACCGGGAACCATGCATCCATGCCGTAAGGCTCCGCAAGCGCATTGACCGAATCCCCAAGGTCAAACGAATCTATATCACTGTCCATCATCGACAAATCCAATGCATTGACTTCCAGCGTTAATAATTCATACTGGTTTTCTTTGAGCCAATCCTCCGCTTTTTTCTTAAGGTTGGATGGCACAGTTACATCATCCCAGTGCACTACCTTTTTGATCCAGCCGAACTTCTCCACCGCCGCTGGAAGATACACATAATCTACGCCGTTATTCACATCCTTGATGTCAAGGTACGCATCCAACCCTTCAATCGTGCTTTTATCGAGCCGGGTTCCTAGTGGTATCACAGCTGTTACGATATCTGCGCCGGAGGCATTGCAGGCATAATCCAGCAGATTTTCCCCAAACTCGATAGGCTGTTCGCAGGTCGTTCCATAGTCCTGCAAAGTAACCAGATCCAGATACCGCTTGCCGTCCACCTTACGCACCCGCAGATAACCGCCCAGCCGGTCACATAGCTTATCCCTCATACAAGTAAGTGTATCTTCATAATTGGTATACCGGTAAATACTATCGTTCGGATCTTTCACCGTTACCACACCGACATAAAACCGCTTCTTTTCCTCCACTTGCGCGTTGTGGTTATTAATAAGCGTGGTAAAAAACTGTAGAGGAGTCTGATCCTGATACCGCCCCTGCGGCTGAATAGAATCATACAAAAAAGCTAACTCCCCGACGGCATAGACCTGCTTTACCATATCAAGGCTCTCTTCCGACTCGCGCACCTCTCCATAAAAGATCTCGCGTCCATCCTTAAGGATCTGCAACATGCTGCGCCGATTCTCAATGGCGTTATAAAGCGGATTCGACGCCAGAACGTCACACTCGAATGTACCAGAGTCATTCAGCGCCTGTTCCAGCTTTGCATTAGTTACTGCACACTGCAGGTCACCCGGATAATATAATGTTTTTCCATCAAGTAAAACTTCATAAATCATAAGTAAGCTCCTCGATATCTGATAGACAGCTTCCCGCGGCCAGTAAACTGCAATGTTACGTCATCCGCCCCAATCTTTATCGCTGGAAAGCGATACGTGCCGGGAAGCAGCATGTTATGACTTTTTCCATTATAGCTAACTGCAAGGCTTTCACTCTCGGTCACCACGAACTCCGGCACAGTCGGCATTCCACCGCCGGTTATCGTGACGCTTTTACCATTGCTGACCGTTATTCCTGCCAATTCACGGATTATTCCGGTCTCAAAATTGAACGGGTCCCATAACCAGTCGTCATCGCTTGCTGTCAGATCATACTTGAAAGGTTCCGCTGTGCCGCTCAATGTGATCGATGCCGCAATATTATTGCTTTTCTTCCCGTCGACTCCCAGACGGCACATATAATAAAATCCGAGATCGTTATCCGGAATTACTTTTACTTTCCGGCCGTGGATTTGCATGGCAATTTCCGTCATTGCTTTCGCCCACCGGTCATAGCTGGGTTCCATCAGCACAAATTCAAATTTCAAGCCGCTACGATTCTCGTAACACCTCTGGCCAGTCACTTCCGACAGATCAATGCTGCCGGACGCTCCCGGTACGGAAATCAAATTTGTCTTGACCGCCGGTTGGGGGATGTACATGGACAGCATCTTAAGGCCATATTCTGTCGTATGCTTTCCATCGATTGTCAGTCCAAACTTTCGCATCAATCACGTCCTCCTCCCGTTAATTTTCCCGATTTCATCATTCACATAAGGCGCGATAACCTTTCCTACCGGTCTGCCGTCCATCGAAACCGTCATACCATCTACGGACTGCCTGAACACTGCGCCCATCTGCTCATAGTCGATGGTTTCTCCACTTACAGTTGATGACGCCGCTCCGCCGGTCAACGCCCCCGCCGTATTTCGTACCGCATCCCCCGGTTGTGTAACGGCTGCTCCTGCAAACAGCTCCGGTCGGATCACGCCAGCATCCATCGAATCTTTCAGCGTCTCATACGGGTTGTAATCAGCCAGTGGTGCATCCATGCCCTCTACGCACATCTCACCGAGCCACTTAAACTTTTTCGACGGTGAGTGAATTTCAAGTGCATCTTTCGCACCTTGAAACAAGCTGTTTGCCAGGTTTTTAACCTGCCCCGTCAACCAATCCCATCCACCACTGATGCCTGTCCAGATACCATCAACGATATGCTTACCAATTTCACTCATCCTTGATGGTAGATCTTTCAGAGCTGCTACAATGTTGTCAAAGAACCCCTTTCCTGCATCTGATGCCCTTTCACGCATTTTGGCGGCGAACGATAAAATCCGACCAATCACTTTTCCGAGTAATGTCGCTATCCGTTCTGGCAACTGGCTGAAAAATGTCACGATTGAATCACGGAAATTTGTTCCGGTCTCAACCGCTTTCGCAACCATATTACTTGCCCATACCGCAAGATCTGCAAGAATCTTTCCGAAAAACGCCGTGATCTTTTCCGGGAGTTCAGAAAAAAATGTCACAATCGTTTCGGCAAATTCCGGTATTGCGGTTGTCGCCCAGTTTATCAGATCCTGTCCCCACAAGATGAGAGAGGTGAGAATAAACCCGAGCCAATACATGATCGTTTCCGGAAGTTCCGACACCCACTGAACAAGCGAATCCCATGCATTCGTAACGGCATTTTTTATATTCTCGATAAATCCATCCACAAATTCGCGGAAGGCGTCACAGTTGTCATAGACCAGCTTGAATATTCCAGCCAACAGCGTGGCTGGATTGAGCAACATCAAAAGCGTCTGCCAGTTATTTTTGATAAAATCTACAAAGTCATCAACAGCGTTCGGGATCGTCTCGGTAAAAAATCCAACAATCGCATCGATCACATCTGATGCGGCAGACCGAATATTCTCCCACAGACCGATCCAGAATTCACGGAACCAATCGCACTTGTTCCAGAGCACTACAAATATTGCAACTAACGCCGCTATTGCCAGAACTATCAAAGTAACAGGATTTGCAGACATTACACCGTTTAATACCGTCTGCGCTTTTGCAAGTCCGGCGGACGCCAACTCTGCCAACGTCATTTTTCCTGTCAGCAGCGCAACTATCGCTTCTCCAACTGTAAGCGTTCCATTAAGAGCCGCCTGTGCAATATTTGCCCCCTCTGTACTTGCTTTGAATAAAGCTATCGCAAGCTGTGCTTCCTGGAATCCTTTCACGGCAGACTGAATAGCCATACCCGCTTTCAGTCCCGCAAACACTATCGCCGCTGCTCCCGCAGCGAGTGCAACATCATCTAAATGCTCAATAATTTTTTCCAGCGCATCCGTGACCGGATCAAGTGCCGGACACAAGTCTCCGATTCCATCCAGAATGGTATCTGCAATCTCCTCCGCTGCCTCAAGAAGCTGCGGCAGATTATCGATAATACCCTGTGCAAGCGCCTTGATTAACTCCACTGCCAAGTCTACCAGCTGCGGCGCAAATTCAGCTGCCCGAGTAACAACATCCGCTAGAACAGACCCTAATGCATTTGCCAGTCCCTCGGGTCCGCCCTCTTCAAACGCTGTTGACAACTCGTCAATATATTCATTTCCAAGATCCGCCGCACCGCTTAGGGCAGATTCCATGCTCTCGTATATATCAATTCCAAGACCTTCCAGGGCAGATTTTAAAATAGTAATCTTTCCCTGTAAGTTGTCCTGCATAGTGTCTGCCATTCGTGCCGCTGCACCGTCGCATCCGTAGATAGATTCCTGAAGTTTCGTAAAATCGCTATCAGATGCATTTACAATTGCAAGCAGTCCGGACATTGCTTCCTGTCCAGCAATATCTGATGCCATCTGTGCCTGCTCTGCTTCTGTCAGTCCAGCAAACCCTTCTCGCAGATCAAGGATAATATCGTTCAGTGACTTCATTGTACCGTCACTGTTTGTCATAGATACGCCGAGCGCATCCATTGCTGTCTGCACATCATCTGTCGGACTTGTAAGCCTAGACATTATCGATCGAAGAGATGTACCTGCCTGGCTTGCCTTAATGCCACTATTCGCCATCAAACCAATGGCAGTAGCACAGTCCTCCGCTGAAAATCCCAATGCTCCAGCTACAGGCGCCACATATTTAAAGGTTTCGCCCATCATAGATACGTTGGTATTCGCATTGGAGGATGCTGCAGCCAAAATATCTGCAAAGTGCGTCGAGTCCTGCGCTGTCAGTCCGAATGCTGTCAGTGCATCTGTTACAATATCTGACGTAGTGGCAAGATCCTCACCCGATGCCGCGGCGAGATCCATAATACCCGCAATGCCAGACAGCATATCCTCCGTCTTCCAGCCTGCCATTGCCATATAAGTCATAGCATCTGCCGACTCCGATGCGGAAAACTTTGTAGCCGCGCCCATTGCCTTTGCTTTATCCGTCAAAGCCTGTAGTTCGTCTCCCGTAGCACCAGAAATAGCTGCCACCTGTGACATACTGGTTTCAAACGACGTGCCGACCTTGATAGCTGCTGCTGCGCCGGTGCTTAATGCTCCCGATACAGCAGCTACAGCCTTAACAGACACTTCAAATGCTGTTGTTGCAGCACTTTTGACCGTATCAAGCCCTGTTGTAAATCCTTTTGTATCTAACGATGTCTCAAATAGCAGCTTGCCATCTGACATAATCCTCACCACCTGTCACGGGTGGCTCTGGATCGTGTCTCTGGCTCTCATGCCCTCTACTCAAAATACGCTTCAAATTCCTGCACGGTTTGCACGTCCGCCGCCGATAATTTAACCGGAAGCGCCCACATCTCGCGCAATCTCTTATACTCCTTGTCATCACCGCTATAACAACGATATCCGATAATCTCATGTAACTTTGTCGCACCGCTAAGTCCATTAAGCAAAGCCCGGAACTTATGCCAGTGCATCCCTGTTTCTGTCAGATCGATGCCGTACTGTTGCAAAAATGCACTGTAGATATAATCCGCATCGATCCGGTAATCTAATACCCTGCTTCCATCTCCGCCGCTCTTCGGCACAGTAGCAGGCGGATACGCAAAGCCGATGATTGCCTGCATATCCTCTGCCGTGCTGATGTGCGGGATCTCGTCGGTAAACAAATAACTCACGTTAAGGCTCTGCTTCTGGTCCCACATTTCAAACGCGTTGCAAAACCGCATCCACGGCCGGAAATCTGTCTCGATCAAAAAAGGCTCACCGCCGATGGTCACGGTGTCCGGTAAGCCTTTCGTTATCAGATCGATCATTTCTTCGTCGCCATGACGCGCTGAATGGATTCTGCATTCTTCGCCAGAGATCCGATTTCCGCCAGTGCCTTTCTGGTATCAGCATCAAGCTCCGGTTTGTTCGCTTCTCTTACAGGGCGATCATACTCGCGCGTGATGCGGATGTACAAAATGTTCAGCTCGTTCAGGTCCATTTCATCCGGATCAGTGGTTCCAAGTGCCTTTGCAACATTTTCCTCTCCAAGCACATCCACTACGAATCCATACAGGGCATCTACGCGATCATCCACCGGACTTTCCGGGTTCGTGATCCTCTCATTCACTTCATCGATCTTTTTCTTCATCCCACGGGTAAAGACCGGGAGAATGTATGTTGCTCCATTGTGTTTTACTGTATACTGCATAATCTACCTCCTTAAGCTGTTTTTGCTGTTTTTGTTGTTGATGCCGCCGCCTGAGTTTCAGCAGTTTTCTCGGCGAAAGAAATAGCATCGCCGGATTTTGTCGCGGTTCCCTTTGACACTTCTCCGCCGAACAGTACCTGGAAGTCCAACTTGCTGTCTACGGCGTTGAGATCCTGCACGGAAAGCACGGCATCCGTCTTCCATGCCAAATAGCCACCGCCTTCCGCCGGTTCCTGCATAAACACTACCATGCATTCCACATGTGCATCTGATCCGGTGCGCATCTCGTAGAAATACGGCCAGATCATCTCATAATCTTTCTCACCCTTGTACATCGTGAGATCCTCGTCGATACTCGGCTTGTACCGCTTTAACTCCGTTGTCGGAACCTCGTCCGCGATATAATCATAATCTTCCGTCTCCGGGTTCATGGCCAGCGTAAGCTGTGTCGCTTTCTTGACCCGCACCCAATCCGGCTTCTCGGATGTTCCGCCATTCAGAAACAGCCCGATCAAATGTTTTCTTACCATTCGTCTTCTACCTCTCTTTCCCTTGTATATGTTATTTTGAGCGATATCTGATATATCACTGTGTTGTCCGCTCTTGTCTCAAACATGTATGGCGCGCCAGTCAGTTCGATGTCATCGCAAGTGCGATGGTTGTCCAGTTGCGGTAGCTTCTTGGCATACTGACAGTCATCAACCCAGTACGCAAAATTCTCAAGCCACTCGTCATAATCTTCGCGGTCGCGGTTTTCCTGTCCATCTCTTGTCACAAGCAGCTGATACCACTCTGTGATCTGGTAAGACGATCCGAGATAATCGGTTCGTTCTCTGGTCGGAGACTTAAAGATGCCAAGACTATCCGCACCCTCGCCAACCTGATCCGTGTCAACTCTGACAACGCACATATCGTAGCCCTTAAGCCACTCCGTTATTGCTTTACTTACTGTCATACTATTTTGCTCCTGTCATGCGCTTTACACCGCGCAGAATAGCATCTTTCCCGCCGTCCTGCTTCATGCGTTCAAACCAGAGCCTTCCTCTTTGGTCTGCTCCCTGAAACTGGGCGTTGATATAATACCAATGCCTTGCATATGGTGTATCATAAATTACCTCGCCGCTCCCGATCTTTGTGTTGCGTATACCGCTTCGGATCAATTCCCCGGTATCCATCGGAACATACGGTTGACATTTTTTCAACACCTCTGTATCTATATACTGTTGAACCCTTCCGCTGTGTTCAAGCCCTCTTTTTTCAATGATTTCCGCTTTGTCCATATGCATCGATTTCAGCGTAAAGGTAAATGGCTCTCCCATTACTTACACACCACCTTTATATGTTTCAGCCGGGGCTTATTCCGGTTGTCGGACACCTCTGCCACCGTCACACAGTCATAATCTGCTCGGAGATGCTTGATCCGGTATTCATCCGTGATCTCGGCAGCAACCTCGCCCCGCACAATTGCGTCCAGGTTTCCGGCATCATCCAGCGTCCAGTAACCCTCTGTATCAGGCAGTTTTCGGAATTCATGCTTCGGAAGGTATTTTCTCTCGCACACCGCCGATTCCGGGATCTTGATATTCACCGTCGCCGCGAGATTCACTTTTCCATCCGCAGTCACGGTTTTTACCGACTTTCCGGTTACCATCACACCTTTAACCACTGTTCGCTGATACCGGTCATCCGGCAGATGGTTGTAAACCGTGACGGTATCCGTAAATATCCCCATCATAAACACCCCATCAGCCCGGTACCGGAAAGCCACTGGAAACATACGCTGCGGAGTTCCGCGTCTGCCTGCTCCTTTGTTACGTTCGAGTAGCTTTCAGAGTACCCGTCATTGCTAACCGACGCTATGCCAGATCCGGCACCCACGCTGTTCTGATCCGCCATAGCATTGATTAAGTTCGCAACCGCCGCTTTCACCTGCTCAAGCTTGTAGCCCGTGGCTGTCTGTGCGCGGAAATGCGTTAAAACATCCACTTTTGATTCTGCTCCGGCGAGTGCCGCATCGAATTCTTCCTCTGTCAGCTTCGGAAAATGGGAGCTGTAATACTCCCAATCAATGTAATGATCCAATTACAACTCCCACCTTTCCTATTTCTCTGCCTTTAAGGCTTCGTTCTCCGCCTTAAGCTGCTCATTCTCTGCCTTTAAGGCTTCGTTCTCCGCCTTAAGCTCTTTCAGTTCCTTTTTCAGCTTTGTGTCTGCCTTTTTATCAGCAGGCTTCTCCGCTCCTACTCCTACCAATCTCATGCGCTCACCTCCTACTCCTTACTGTTGAGATAGATGCCGGCGCGCTTATTGGCATAGGCTTCTACCAGACCATACTTGCGGTACTTGATAATGTCCGCATCTGCATCCGGGTTCGCTTCCGCCGGAATAATATTGCTTGCAATATGCTTATCGAACTTGATGACTGCAGGCTTATGGATAATCATGAAGTTGATATCTGCCGCAGATGTCGCCTTTTTGTAGTGTCCCAGTTCCTCGCCCGAACTCTTACCGTCAAGCATTTCGATTGCAGTGTAGAATCTCGCCTGCGGAACTGCTTTCTTCACCGCGAACTTTCCGAGAATTTCGCGTGACTTTGTGGTATCCAAAGCCATCACGCTGTTAAGCAGGGTTGCCGTAGCGTATAAAACACGCTGTTCCTGCGGCACCTCATCCTCGTCCATTTTGCTCCACGCTGTCAGCAACGCGTCCAAAAACTGGGATGCGTCTGCGATCGTACCAGTTGCCTTGGAAATGCCGTCAAGCGCTGCCAGTGTTGCAAAAGCAAACGCATCCGCTTCCGGTGCTGCTTTTTCACGCATCAGTGTGGCTCCTGCCATACCAAATGCAAGGTTACGGGATTCCTCGTTGTCCATGACGTCTACAGAAATCCTTGTACCACGGTCATAATTGAATGTTGCTGTTTTCCACTTAAGGTCTACTGCGCCAGTGGTGTATCCACTATTTCGGTCGTAATCGCCAAGTCCGCTTACACTGATCTGCGGATAAACGATCTCGTTTGCATTCGCGCCAGCCTTCGACATTGTCGGATCAGACGTCAGATCCGATGTTACCGATGCCAGGCGATACGCCTCATCGAGGTAGTTAATGTAATTTTTTGCTAAAGCAATTGTGTTCGGCATTGTCTTTCCTCCTTATTTCTGTTCTGTGTTCGGCGTTGGCGGAAGTCCCATAACCGCACGCATTCTTGCGTCCGCGGCATCTACCCCGCCACCAGATACGGCTCCGATAATGTTCCCCTGCTTCTGCACCTGCGGCTCTGCCTCACCAAAAAGCATCTTGCTGTCCTCGGCTTCTGACAATTCTTTCAGTGCCGCCGCGATATCCTCTTTCTGGTTTTTTGACTTTTTCAGCGTGTCCACGTCCAGCAATGCCGTGATCGCTTTCACATTTCTGCCTTTCGCCGCCGTAATACCTTCCCTAAGAGAATCGGAAAAATCACGATCCGCCAGTTTTCCCTGGTAATCCGTCTCGATCTTTTTCTTTTCCTCCTCCAGATCTGTGATCTGCTGCTTCAATGCAGACACATCCGCATCTCCAAAGTCTTCCAACTTTTTCTTCAGTTTTTCAGTCGCCGCATCACTCGCCTTGATTTTCTCATTGGCGACAGCCAGCTTTTCAGTCTGGTTGTTGTAGTCAGTCACAGTCTTATAGTTTTCCAGAACGGCTTTTTCAAAGTCTTTCTGTTTGTCAGCCGGAACTTCCAAGCCATATTCCTTCATGATTTCAAAAATGTTCTTCATGCATCCTCCTAAAATGATTTGTGAATCGCATTTTCTGCGATAAGGATTGTAAACGCAAAAAAGAGCCGGACAACGAATCTCTAACTTCTTAGAAACTCATTATTCGGCTCTTAGGCGCTATTGTTATTAAGCTTTCCTGCTTGCATCTCTTGCAATACACCGGGAAACGCTCTGCTTTTGTGTCATCCCGCACTCTGTAAGCTTTGGGATTACCACATATCGGGCAACTCTGCCACGAATAGGTGTGCTTCACTTTCTCACCCCACCGTATAGTATAGCACACACGTTCTATTTAGTCAAAATATTTCTACAGGAAACAGCTTTTGCGCTATTCCATGCAGCCGCTCCATCTGGTTCTACAGTGCTAAACACATACGGTTCGTCTCCATTTTTGGGGATGCACACATTAGCAACCCCATAACAAGCAGACTTGCATTGCGGAACAAATAACCAACTATCTGCGTTTTCTCTTATTTCATGAACGCCAACGTAATCATTATCCAGGAAAAAACCATTTGCAATTTTATATGCTTTTTCTAAATCAACCATAAAATCACTCCTTTTCACATGCGTTTACTCCACGGCTTGAAATGATGGCATTATCCGTTCTAAAATATATCACTTCTTTATTCTTAATATCCAACCCATTTATATTGTACATCATACCTGTTTGAGGGTCAACAAATTCCACTTTCTGATCTTTGAAATATGCTGAAAAAGCATGCCCATCACCCGTCTCCCTGTCTTTTTCACAAACACATATTCTGGCGTTTTCTCCCCACTCTTTCATTTTTTCTGTAACTTCTGCAACAATGTCATCCTTAACCTCTATTTTTTCAACATTTTCCCATGCAATCAACGGATCATTTCTCAACTTAGAATTTGCCTTTCCTGCAATTACATTATATCCCCGGCATCTCATTTCATACGCGATTGTCGAATTAACACAATTCGTATGATACAACACCTCATTTTTATCATATAACCTCGGGATTTTTACATATTTAGGGTTCGCACCTTTTAATGCAGCATCAGCATCTTTTACTGTTTTATTCCAACTTTTTGGAATCGTTGCAGTATAACCACTGTACTGATCTGAAATCCATTTCATGGTTTTTGTCTTGCTTAGGTCACTGCTCCCCGTCTGTACTCTGAGCCGTTCCATTTTCGGTCTGATATCCACATCCGAACTAAATCGCTTATAGTCCGCCGTCTGCTTCCGAAGCTTGCTTTGCAGCTCCTTTGTGTCTCCGCCAAGCGCTCTCTGTGCTTCAATCTCCCTCTTGGTTGCTCTGATCTGACGTTCCATCTGCCGCTGCCGTTGTGTTGCGTGGTAATAGTCATAATCTCTGCCATTTACCGTGACAGGCGCAGGCTCCGGATTCCATTGGTTCGGTTCTGATATCCCCTCGAAAAATACATAGAAGCTGTGACGGCAGTTATACCCACACAGTCCAAGCGGATCAGACGGATATCCGGTAGCGTCCTCCAGATTGCGGATAGGATACCCAAGCCGCCTTGATTCCGCCCTGTGACCGCTCCGATCTGTAGTGTATACTTTGCCCTGCCAGTAAGCATGATCGCTGTGACCGCAGGACCCGTCCGACCGCGCACCCCAGTGTTGCGACACTTCCACAAGGCTTTCTCCCGTCGAGTCCATATTCAGCATGGTTACTTTCCCGGCAAGCTGACCGGATGCTGTGCGGATACAATTCCTGACCGCAGTATCAAGCTGCATGCTCCTGCCACTCTTATAGTCGATCGTCCGAAGTCCGCTCTGTGCCAGTTCCCGCACACAGTCATCCACTACCCGCTGCCAGCTATACGCCCCACTGGTCAGCTTTATCAGCCCAAGGTCAAGCTGATACTGATATACATTTTCAAGCGCCGTAAATCCAATATTCTTAAAGCCGAGAGATTTCGTTAGATTTTTGAGTTCGCCGTTCGTCTGTAATGCCATTGCATCTACAAGCTGATGGAACCCGGATGGCTGGGACAGACTTTTTCCCGCCTGCTCCCACATAGACAGATCCGCATTAAAAGCCATATTTCCGGCATCCGCCACAATGTCATTCCCCTGCTCCTTAGCTTCCGCCACCACTCTGGAGATCTCGCTTGCCACATACTGTTTATAATCTTTGGTATGCTCTGCCACTGCCATCTGATACTCTTTGTCAGCACGCAGGACTTTCATAACCTCACGCTGAATTCTCGCCGGAGAATACCCCTGTTCCATCAATGCCCTTGCCATCAGCTCGGCTGTCTCTGTATACCGCCCGGTCTTTTTCACCCGGCGTGCAATATCCGCGATCACATCCTGCTCCAGTTCTTGATATAGTGGTACAAGCCTGTTCCCGAGCAATTCCAGCTGTTCGTCTGTCAATGCCATGCCTTAATCCTCCGTTTCATCATCTGTGTCCGGATCTGCCTGTCCCTCCTGGTAATATTTCGTAGCTTCTTTCTCTGAGAGCTGATAGCGGTCCATCAGATACCAGATGGTCAGCATCGGGATCTCCCGGAATGACAATGCATCCGCGCGCTTGCTCTCAAGTTCGCTCTGGCGGTCTGTCACATATGAATCATCAAAATCCACCGTGATCTCCTCATCCAGATCCCAGCCTGTTCCCTGGAACGTATTGGAGAACCACAGCACTGCCTTGCAAATATCCCTGACATAGTTCTCCGCTTCGGTGCGCTGTTTGTTTAACTCCTGCATGGCATCCTGCCGCTCCCCGGCGTACTCCGTTGCGGTCTTGATCTGCCCATTTTCAAAGCTGTATTTCTTCGTCCCATAACCGAACATGGACGAAAGCAGAGACAGACACAGCTCAAAGGACTTTGTGATGGAATCCACTCTGATTTCCGGATTGATCTCCTGTACCAGTTCTTTCTGGTCTGGAAGTTTTTCACCTCCCAGCAGAACAAACGTTTTCTTAACCTGCTCATTAGGAGTGATGGGATTCCCGGCCTCGTCAAATTTGCACAACAGTTCGTTGACCAGTACCAGCTTGTCTGCCTTGTCCAAATCCCCGAACAGCACATTAAAGCACAGATCCACAGCTTTAAGGATTCCGATTGCCCCGTAGACCTTCGGATATCCATATCCCATCATGTGATCGATATTATTAACCTCGGCATTCCGCAGGACAGCGAACGGCTTTACACTGCCAAGCTGCACCACCGTGGTCATATCCGGAAGTAGCGTGCCATATTCATCAAAAACATTCGTTTCCGAAACATAGTTGCCGTGCTCGTCCTTCACAAAGTCAACAACTGTCGTCCTCACTTTTCCGCCGACCAGTCCTGTTCCCGCAACCGCAGCTTCCGTCACCTCATCATTCTCAACTGTGAGTGGAATAAAATTTTCCGCAGACACATAATTCAGCCGGATGTTTCCACCGCGCACCGTATTGTCGGACATGATATCCGCATTGTCCAGCCGCACATAGCAAGCCGCCGTTCCTTTGGCGGATACACTCTCAATCTGCTTACGGAACATAGGGAGAAAGCGATTCTGCGCCAGGATATCCACCAGATACTCATGCTGCTCTTTGTTGTTCCCGCCGTTTACCTCTGCTATCTCACATAAATTTGCGTCGTCCGCGCAGCATCTTTTTGCAAATCCCATCCGATTCAGCTGATACGGAGTACCGTGCACCGTGGTACGCTCGTGGAAATCTTCAATCACACGATTTGCGTACCAGTTATCACATTCCTTAATCACTGCCTGCGCTTTGCTGTTCACATTGTAGCCCTTGCCATTTAAATATGTTTCCACAAAATTTTCCATAATCCACACTCCTATCTATCCAGGTCAACGCATTCAATAAAATCCAAAATTGTATAATTTTCCGCGTCCCACCAGTCGTTACAGTTTCCGATATTCTTATCCTCCGGTCTGTCTGGGTGATCCGGATCCCATTTCAACTTCCCGATTGCATTCCGAAGCTTCGTGCATTTCCGATTTACCTTCCATCTGCCGGTATTCATCAGCATATCGTATGTCCTCGGTCTGTCTGATACTTCATTTTTCCGACATCCTTTAATATGTCGATATGGCAGTCCTTCTTTTCTCGCAGCACTCCGCAGACTGTTTATCATCGTGGTGCTGGCACTGTCCGGGAATACCCAGTCAATAAAACCATATTTTTCCACACAGTATTTATAAAACTTTATGAACTTACTGCATATCGCTTCTGCATCAATGTCTGGTGACAGTTCCAGGTTTGCTTCCTCCGCTGTCCTCAGATCATGATATCCGTGGAAGTAAAGCTTAAGCACGAAGGTTGTCATTGATCCGTTTCCACCAAAGTCAACGCCCATTGTGATTTTGGATGGTCTGTGTATCAATTTTCCTTTTATATCCCGTTCCAACAGCGGATCTGTATCCTCATCGTATAGATATGGTTCGTTGTCCTCCGCGAACTTACGGAAGATAATTCCCTCTGCAACAGCGCGTTCGCCTTTAATATCTCGCCTGTACCACACTGTACCTTTCTGATAGGTGCTTAACACTTTCCTGATCTGCTCGTCTGTCATGCTCATGTTATCCGCCAAAGTGAAATGCCCATAGTTATATCCATAGTCCGGATTATTCTCCTGCTGTTTCTCATGGAATTTGAGAATGTCCATATAGTACCAGTGTTCTTCCTCTTTCGGGTTCAGATCATGGAAAATTTTTCGGTCCGTGCTGGACAATGTACGGTCAAACACCTCTTTTAAAAACTTCGGGTGACATTCATTTGCTTCTGTGACATATGCCATGCCGTAGGTATTACCCTTTATCAACTTCTCGTCTCCGTCCTTACCGCCGCCAGACACAAGCACAACCTTTTCTCCCGTTTTAGTCTGCACATACACACAATCACGATCCTTATATTTTCCCTCGCGGCAGCGTCCCTCGAAGTAATTCAGCAGTCCGTATCCATCACAGTCCAGGATATTCAGCTTTGCAGTGGCATTTGATACACCAGCCACCAGATGAATTTTGTTCTTATGTGTTTCCAGAAGCGAACAGAAGATCAGTGTTGCAAGTACGTTCTTTCCCCCTCGCTTACCGCCCTCCGCCACGTTGAGCCAGCTGTCAAAACACCGCAGGAAATATTCATACTGTCTCTGACTGAGTGGTGCCGGTTTATTCATGATCCTGCACCTCCTCAAAATCTTTTATATTCCGGTTAGCAACCGGATGCTGCAGAATGTCGGCTATGGTCTGCATGTTCTGGATAAGTCCAGCCGCCTTTCCCTCACTACCATCATCAACCACTCGCTTATCTCTCCATTCTTCCGGTTTGCGATTTTTCAACCAGAAGATCTGCGCCGTAGTATCCGGTACAACCTCTTTCTCTACCACCTTGGTCACAGTCAGCTCACTGATCCCGGTGTCCTTATCCGTCACAAGCTCTTTTGTAACCTCTTTATACCGATATCCCAGCGCCCGCTTCAAGAGAGCGTTTTCAACCTCCCGATCTACCACTTCCTTGCCCCTTTTTAAGGAGTCAGAAAAGTCTATATACTTCTTTTTCCAATCATAGAATGTCTGCTTACTTATGCCTATCTTCTCTGCAATCTGCACATCAGTAAGCCCATCACGAGCCCAGCCTTCGACCAATATTAACTTTTCCGGTTCTAGCCACTCCTGGTACTTACCTTTTGCCACAGGCATCCTCCTCTCTACAAAATAAAAAGAGCCGAATACACGAAACTAATCATAGTCTCATATATTCGGCTCTATGGCGCTGTTTTATGCGATTATTATACAACAGAACATGTGTGTGAGTCAAATTATTGCTATTGTTAATTCTCACTAGTCATCAGAATAATTCTTCTTGCAAGTTCTTCAAATGTATCATAAAAATCATCCCTACTTTTTTTCATAGTATCCCATATTACTCCTGTCTGTTTGATCTGCTCCTTTGTTAACAAAAATACTGGTGTATTATGTTCTTGCGATTGGGCAATAAGACTATTAAAATCTGCAATGTTAATTATATTATATGGCTCATCGCAAATATTATATTCTTTACCCATAAATGCCATATTCTGAGTTTTTAACACCGGCATCAATTTTTCACAAACAAGCGAATTTATATCTTTTATCCACTCTGCAAAGGCTCTAGCTGGACCACCGTTTCTAGGTCTATATCTCTGTTGAATTGTTCCAAGAAAAATAGGCGGTGTCTCTTTCATTTTATATGATGCACTTTTAAACACATCATTTTGCTTCATCTTTTCATATGTATTACACCATCTTGGGAAAATTGACACTAACGATTCAACGGCCATATAGCAAAAATAATCTGGAGCACATGGAACAATAAAATAATCACTCTGCATAAGAATATTAGCATTCGTTGCAGATATGCTCGGGCTCATATCTACCAAAACATAGTCTATATCATATTCTTCAGACGTTAACACGATTAGTTCCCTAAACGCTCCCGGAACATTTTTTAGCATATTTAAACTTCCTGTCATTGTTTCCGCAATATTATAGGTCGTATCAAATTCAGAAAACTGTATATGACCTGGCAATAGGAACAGATTGCTATTTTCTTCAAATTTATAACATTGTGCAGGTGAAATTGGTTCTAAGTTTCCGCCAAATACAGGTTCTAATCCAGACTTAATAGTCGATATACCAGATTTGTATAATTCCTCTAATTTTGCTTCTTTGGAAGAATTTACACAAACTCCTGTCAGATTACATTGTGGATCACTGTCTATGAGTAGCGTTCGTTTTCCCATTTTCGCAAGCATCCATCCTAGATTGAAAACCGTTGTAGTCTTACTTACGCCACCTTTATTATTGAACAATGCTATTACTTTTTCTTTTCCCATAATCATCCGCTCCTTTGCTTTATTTTATAATTATAACTCACAATTCGGCAAAAAGTAACAACAATTTTCAATTGTCGATGTACTACAATTTTTTTATACAAAAATTTCCCGCGCATCATCTCCATTCGCCGCATGGTTGCTGGCGGAGCCTGTTTGATCTCATGCAAACCGGAGCTGTCCGGTCTGCTCTGGTTTAATCCTCATGTTCGGCATACGTTCCGCTACGCACAATTCCGGAAGATTTGCCCTGACTAATGCTGCCGGTATCGGTGGACACACAGCATTACCGCATCGGCGCACCTGTTCGCTCCGCGGATACGTCTTGCCGGTATAATCATGATCGATTATGTAATCCTCTGGAAAACCCTGGCATCCATACAACTCCCGTGGTTCTAACATCCGCAGTCCAATATCTACGATTTGATAATCGACACCCTCTATCGTAACCAATCCGAATCTATCTCTGGATGTGATCGTGTCCAGAGGTTCTTTGATATCTTGACCTGTTCCCTGTCCGTAATATTTAATCAGAAATGCTCTGACCTCGCCAAAATGTCCGGCTGATGTTGTGATTGTATGTAGTGGCTCTCTTTCGTCCTGTCCGATTCCAGACTTATAGAACTTACTCAAGAATGATGCGACCAATCCATACCTATTTGAACCATCAACGGTCATTATCGGGTCTTCTATCGTCTGTCCTCTGACCTCTCCCTGCGCCGTTTCAGAATGGTATTGGATAAGCGTCGGGCTAATAAGGCATTGTTGATTACCTGTGGTGATCGTATGTATCGGATCTTTGCAGTTTCCACCCGGATGATTCGTTGTATTTGTCCCCATATAAGGTGCAAGCGTCGGCTCCACAATTCCATACCCATGCTTTCCAGTGATGGTCGGCATTGGCTTCCGAATATCGTTCGGTCTGCGCTCTCCACCATGATTACATTGGATAATAAACGGCTCCGGATTGTCGAGGACGAACTTTTTTAATCCTCTTGCGATCCTTTCCATTGTCTTCGGCGCCAACGGACGTACCGCCCTGATTCCGTACTTTTTCTTGATCTCTTCCGATGTGTCAAAGATGCTCGGACATGGCAAAGAAAAGTCAAGCTGTGTATATGCTCCAACATAAGGTTTTTTCAATCCTGCCTTTACCTCTTCACTGTCTGACGGTGCGTGTGTCGGCTCTGGCCAGACTATCGGCTTACCATCGCATCTGGCAATCAGAAAAAATCTTTTCCGCATGGTCGGTGCGCCGTAATCAGCGGCAATCAGCTCCCGGCATTGCACTTCATACCCAAGATCTGTAAGTTGCTGCACAAACTTTTCAAACGTCTTTCCCTGCTTTGCCTTGATTGGATGATGACGCCGCCCAAGCGGTCCCCATGTTTTAAATTCTTCCACGTTCTCCAACATGATCACTCTCGGTCGCACCAATCCCGCCCACCTGCAGGCTACCCACGCAAGACCGCGAATATTTTTATCTTTAGGCTTTCCGCCTTTCGCCTTGCTAAAATGTTTGCAATCCGGTGAAAACCATGCAAGTGCTACCGGATGACCTTTGCAGGCTTTTACCGGATCCACCGCCCAGACGTTTTCGCAGTAATGCTTCGTGTTCGGATGGTTCGCCTTGTGCATCTTAATAGCTTCTGGATCGTGATTGATCGCAATATCAACGCTGTATCCAGTTGCTAACTCTATACCGGTGGAAGCACCACCGCCACCGGCGAAGTTGTCAACGATCAGTTCTCCGTTAATCATTTGAAACCACCCCGCTTTCTGATTTATTTTTTCTTACCTCTCTTGGTCTTGAACTTATACACATCGTTTCTCTGCCGGCTTACCGCACTCCGGTAGCCGTTCAGCTTACTCGCTCTGCTCTTTCCCATGTGCACCTCCCTCTATGGCATCCAGGCATTTGTTCCATCCCAGTTTGTATGAGGGCATCAGTCCACCTTTTGCATAATATTCAGCGTTATACGTGCCGCAAATCTCCATTCTCTCCGGCAATTCCCGGAGCGGACACCAATACGGCTTTCCACCCTCCATGATTTGTTTATCTACCGTATAAACAGTGCAAATCTTGTCTCTAACCAAATATTTTTTCAGTTTGCAAGCATTTAATCCCCGACAAAACACGCATTGTTTGCAATCTTCCGGCATATCCATAACCAATACTGCTTTAGCCATACCTCACACTCCTTCCGGTTTCTCGCACCGCTCAAATTCGATAACCCAAACCCACGGATTTGCATCCCAACCATACCGGTCAAGGTCGGATTTCTTGATGGTTGATTCCCACAGCCAAGCAAATTGCTCCTTTGCAATCCCGTACTCTGTGTCTACTTCTGTTCCATAATTTTTTTCACCGTATCCGATATCATCATAGAAAAGGTTTCCAACACCTTCGCTTTCTGCCCCCTTTGGTGTTATATCCTGCAACCGTTCCACCCTCACATCCGTAACCTTGAGCCAGATGCGTGCGGCTTCTTTCGGCATGTGGATGGATGGGTGCCACGGTACACGCTCGTGTGTCACTCCACTCGCATCGACATATGTATCAAAAGGAATTGTATCTGTTGCTGCATAATAATATTTTCCGGTTCCTTCAATAATTTGCTCATTTCCGTCCAATTCATATAAATACTGCCATGTTTCCCGGACATACAGGATATCCCCAGGCTGATACGGTGGCTTTACATACTTAATAGAACCGCCGTACTCATCAATGCCAAATCCAAAGCATCCTACCTCTTTCTTTTCTGTGCTGTCAGTAACAAAACCGAGCGGGTATGTATGCTTTTCGTCTGGCTGTGGCTTTATCACACGTCTAGTGCAACTCTTCCTTCCGTCCAGAATTGCCTGAACCATTTCTGTGTTGAATAAAATCGGTTTAATTGCCATCTGCACCACCTACCCTTTCAAAATAGAACTTTACAGGTTCTCTGTTTTCCTGCACCATGCCATACCGCAAGGCTATATTGTATGTACACACATCTCTTTTCAGCCGATCCGGTATTTTTTGCAGCTCTTTTCTGAATGTCTCTAAATCCATTGTCGCCTTATAGCGATTGCACGAACCACAGGACGGCATCAGATTGCTTATGTCGTGTACGTCAATTCCGGTAAATTCTTCGGTGTACTCATAATTTCTGATGCAATGCAAATGATCTACATTAAAACCTTTCTCCGGTATCTCACAGCCACAGTAGGCACAGTGACCTTTGTATTTCTGATACACCAATTTTCTTACCGACTTAGGGATTGGCTTACGCATCTACTCCACCGCCTTCCACGATCTGGATTGCTTTGCCTATGCACTCTTCTATGCATTTTTCATATGGAGTGTTTTTATAATAGTGTGTTTCTTCATTTCCATAGTCTTCCAACTGCGTAACAACCTTGTCAGGGTCGTAGGCGGTCGGCTGCGCATCAATAAAAGAAGCAACGCGTAAAAAGTCTAAGCAATCCATATCTTCGTTCTTTGAAATTGCTTTTTCTAAATCCGCTTTTAATTTATCCGCATCAATCAATATTCCCGTCGTTTGCCCTCCTGTTCCAATCTGTAGTTGCTTTCGTTCGCTCGTCTTTCCCTGTTCTGATGCCTCCGCCCTGATCCATATACATCTCACATTCATAGCTTTTTGGGAGTTCTGTTCCGCATTTCATACATTTGATTTTGAACATTACCCCAACAACCAAATGTGATGACTTATTTGTAATGGGTAAAAACATTGCTTTTCCGCCGCAGAACGGACACGGTTTAAGTTCTTCACTCATTCTTCACACCCCTTTTCTTCCAACGCATTGTATAAGCGCAAGTATGTTTCAAAATCATTCGGGTTCATTTTGTCCGAAAGAAAATCCAAGAAATCCTTATTTCGCAAGCATTCTTCCGGCGTGCCGATTGTGCGGTACTCTTCCACTTCTGCTTCCAGTTCCTCGATGTATTCATCTTTGTGGTCGCAGTTGTGGCAGATCTGTGTAGAAGTGTTTGCAAATTCGTTTTTAATATTAGGGTTGATTACTGATGTGTGCCAGCGCTGCACCTCTTCCAGTGCCTTGATTGCCATTTCCAGATCTTCCATTCCGCTTCCGCCGGCTACATGCTCCGCCGTAAGCATCCGGTACTTGATTCTTTCGATTGCTTCATTCTCTGTCATTCCTACACCTCCAACAGTTCCGGATTGTCAAATACGTTGCCGATAACTTCACAATATTGCCAAAATTCCATAAATTCAGCATGGTCATACATTTCATCCATAACGCCGCTGTTATCACTTACGAAGTCAGTTAAGCTCCAACGTCCTTCCGCAAATTCAACCTTTGCTTTATTTACAAAATCAAATCCTTCTTTGTATTCATAGCCTTCCTCTCCTGTATCTTCAAAAGAAACAATATCATTCTCCCAAATCAGCTTGCCGTTCTTGTCCTTAAGTCCGGTGCACTGGCAGATGGTGGATGGGTCTACTCTGTACCAGTTTTCATATCCAAGGTCTCCGTAACCATGTTTGATATGTTTTGTAAACATATTGCTATTCTTAGTGGGAATTATAATTGCTTCCCATCCATCTTCGGCATCGCTGTTTTGAATAAGGTTTCCTTCCACCCATTCTCCATTATCAATCCGCTTTGCACGAAATAAATATCTATTCTCCATTATTTTCCCTCACTCTCTATATGGTTCTGGCAGCGGCATCCACGCATTCACTATCAACTCTTCCTCAAGGCACGTTTCCGTGTCATCCCCTGCATAGAAGTTGCCACCCTCATCTTTATTTCCCTCATATCTGCCAACTACAGGCAAAGAAAAGTTTTCAAATGACAGCAATATGTATTCTCCGCTCTTCGGAAGTCTCTCGCTTACCGGAATCCACCGCCCAAACTCCGGCTTTCTCGCTACTGTTCTCATGCATTCAATCATTTCCCTGCTCCCTCCTGTACCTTAACTGATACGGCACCTCTCTGAATCTCTTAAGCGCGTCGCCGCTCACATGCTTGCTCGGGTGTGTCATCCGCTCGCTGATCTCTGCTGCACGATTGCGGCGCTCCTTGCTGTCTCTATGCATTTACCTCGCCCCTCCCGATCGTAACAGGCACCACCGCGGCGACGTTTTAACCACCGCCAGAACCTCCCGCTCCGCTGTTTTGCAAATTCTCATGGGATCAAACCTCTCCCGCTGGATCTGACCGCAACGCTCACACTTTGCACAGATATGCACCGGCTCATAACCGTCATTTTCTGTGACGTACCGGAGACCGTTTTTATTCACGTAATACACCAAGCCGCTGTATTCGCACCCGCCGTTCAGCGCCGGGCGTATGATCTCATCGTAAATCTTACTGATCGTCTTGCCTGCTTCGAGCGCTGCCACAATATCCTCCCGGTACGGGTCATACATGCTCGTTCTTTTTCTTATCTCCATTGCTCTGTCCTCTCATAACTTTTTTAATCATCTCTTCCTGGTTCCGCTCTGCGATATGGTCCCGAACCGATTCCTCCGGAAATGCGATCTGATATGTCCGCTCCTTGATCCGGTTCGTGATCCGGTCATCGTACCGCAGGCTGTCCAATGATTCGTTGCTTGTGAAGATCGTCACTTTCTTGTTGATGTACCGCTCGTTGATAATCTGGTACATCTTGTCGTTGATCCACGCCGCCGGGGATTCCACGCCGAAATCATCGATAATCAGCACATCCACCGTGTTAAGTGCATCCAGTAACCGGCTCTCACTGTATTCGGCATCCCGCCGCCATGTATTCTTGATCTCCTGCAGAATGGTCAGCGATACTGCAAACTTAACCGCATAGCTTTTCATAAGCTCATTCGCAATACCTGCGGCGATCCGTGTTTTTCCGCTACCCTTTGTGCGGGACCAGATAAACAGCCCCATGCCCTGATCCTTCTGGTTTTCAAAATCATCTAGGTAAACCTTTATGATCCGGCAGGCATCTGCCACCGTCTTTTTGCTGTCCGGCTGTCGGTACACGTCCATGCGGAAGATTTTCAAATCCATCCCCCGGAAAGCTTCCGGAATGTCTGCAAACCGCAACCGCCTTGACATTGCCGCCCGCTCCCGGCACTTACATTCCACCGCCGTTGTGATACCGTCCTTTTCGGTCAATATCCACTCGGTACCATTGCACAACGGGCACACGTCAGAATCCCTCGAATTCTCCGGTGTCTCCAAGTTCTCCGAGCCGCTCATTGATCGATTTTTCATGCGCTGTAGTATTTTCTCCAGCGTTTGTTCCATCTGCTCCATTGCCCGCTCCTTTTAGATACTGCATAAATACATTCTCACGAAGCCAGTTTTCCGCTTTCTTGATATACCGCTCCGCCGTTCTGTCCCGCCGGCAAGCATCCGCATAATTCTGCGCCGCCCGTATCAGATCATCCTCCGGTATGCCAGCCATCACCGCATTGCAGTATTCCGATTCTGCCAGATAGCCAGTACACTTTTTCGGGTAGGCTGCAGCAAATTCCACGAACCGCTCCACGGGGGATATAGGGGGTGTTTTGGTTTCGTTTAGTTTATGTTTAGTAATAGGTACACTTTGTGGTTCACACTGTGGTACGCTCTGTGGTGCGGTTTGTGGTACACTTTGTGGTTCACACTGTGGTACATTTTTAACCTCGTTTTGTACCACAAGACTATTCAGATGATAAACCGCAGCTTGGTTTCCCCCTCGGGAACGCCATGTAATATACCCATCCTGTTCCAAGCGGTTTCTCGCTCTTTTGATTGCCTGTGCATTCAATCCCGATTTCAGCACCAGGACTGATACGGCTACCGTAAACTCTTGCTGCCAACCCGTTTTATTCGCTATGGACATAAGCGCATGCCATAAAGCGATGGCGGGTGAGGGCAGCGGGTTTAGTTCGAGCCGATCGTAGAATGCTTTTATTTCGGCTATGTAATTCAAGCGATCACCCCTCTTCTAACTCTGTTATTGTGACCTCTGTCCTCGGCTCCCACTTATCAACATCTACATAACTTCCATCTGTAGAAACGATAATTTTGCAATTATCATCCGACAGCACTCCGTAATGCACCAGAATATCATGCAAGGCTTCATGAAGATTCGTGAGATCAACCCTGCGGTTGTTCGGCATGTAATACAGCGCTTTCACGTTCACCTTACAATCAATGGTTTCTATGTCCGGCATGAATTTTTCACACTGCTTTTCATATTTTTTATATGCCGATGACGGAACGATTCTCGGACGTCCTGTTTTGTCCTTAACAATCTGCTGACTGTTCTTTTTCGTGATCGGTTTTAATTTAATCGTGAATTTATACTCCATCCGCACCACCCATCCGCATCTGCGCGTTGCAATCATTGATCTGCTCCGCCAGGTACGCCGGAAGCGTATAGCAGTCAACAAATTCATGCGCATCTGCGAGATCCTTTCTCTTCAATGCCTTGTAACTCTTCATCCTGCCCTCATCATCGTAGATTCCAAATTCCCGGCGGAGCTGGTTGTAAATATCCCGATACACTCTCTGCCGGATCGCATTGTCCAGATATGCTTCCGTTTTCTTGCCGCCGAGAAGTTCCGTTCCTCTGCGTCTGATGTGTGCCGACAGTTCATCCGATTCTGCGCCGAACAGCGGCATATCGTTCTCAATGTGGTCGATGCGGTGTTCTACCTTGGTCACACGCTTATCTACAATCAGTGCGGCTTTCAACTCTGGCGACATCCCCTCAAGCAGATTGCTGTGATCAAAATAAGAATCAACCAGACGATCGTATACTTCCCATGCCGTATCCGTATTTAAAGATTTTGCATGGAGGAACGCACCCTTCTTTGTCCAGAGGTAAAGTTTATTCAAATTTCTAGCGAAACCTAAATTTTCGGTTTCGCTCTTGAACCGTTTCAGCTCCTCACCATCCAGACAAATAAAATGCTTTCCTTCCACATATCTGCTCTTATTGTTGTTAAAATTATCTGTGATTTTCTTTGCTTCAACGCCATACGCTTCTGCAATCTGCTGCGTTGTCAGCACTCTCATGCCTCTATATTCTGTAACCTTTAATTCTTCCAATTACTTCTCCTTTCCCCTCCGGGACGACCCCGGAGGTATCACCATGGCTTCGACAGTTCGTGATATAATAAGTCTCCGCATGATCGGTTTCTTTCGCCTACAGACGGGTGTTTCAACCCTATAACCAGCTCCGCCCGAATATCCGCCGGAACTCTTCTCTGCTTCCGTAATGGCTTTCAAAATATTCCTGTGCCATCTTCTTAAGCTTCAGATCCACTTCAGCGGCATTCTCCCCTGCCTGTGTTCCATTCGGATGCAGATCCGGGCGAAGCGGTATGACAAATCCATACTTCTCGCTATTCTTCCGGTTCGGATTACCTGGGAAAATATGATGGCGTTCAACCGGCGCCGCGCCGGTAAAATAGCAATGTTCCATATCATCCGTAAATACGCTCCATAATCGCTTCATACGCCCCACTCCTGTTTCATCCGTTCCAGTTCATCCGGCGTTGCCGTCTCAATACCAAGTTCCTGTGCTTCCTCCACAATCTGGTCAATAAAGTGACTCATCTCAGATGTATCAAATTCACTCGATCCCTTAATCATCAGATAAGAAACCCATACCTTTCCGTTCTTCACAAATTCTCGTATTCTTTTCCAATGCCCGCCGAGCAGTGATACATCCACTTCCTTCTTAAGCGTTACTGTTACATACCCGTTGTCATCCTCATAAAAAGAACCATACTTCTGTAACATCTCTTCATAAACATCTTCTTTACTGGATGATATATCTGGATGGTTCGCAATCTTAGTCATGAGCACCCACGCATAGGCGTTTGCATCGTTACTCCGTTTTTCACGATATTTAACCGCTTTGATCCGTAGCAGATCATTCGCTTTCATGTTTTCGATCTGACTGGCTGCCGAAGCGTCAACCTCAAACGTGAGGATGATGCCCTGTCCATCAAATGTCCGGCTTGCACCAGTCAGCTTTCCGGTAGTCTCCATCAGGCATCAGCTTCTTTCTTTTTCTTATACCAGGTCTCTACCTGTTCGATCAGCTTGTTTGCCAGCTCCGTAGAAATATCAGATGTACCGGAAAAATTGTACATTTTCTTAAGTTGGTTCATGATATCTACTGTCTTTGCGTTCTCACACATTTCAGCATAGGCATCCACAAATTTATTGATTTTATGTAACTGCTCTGCTGTCGCCGGTGTAAACTGTGGTGCTGGTGCAACTGGTTCCGGTGTCTCGCCGTCCGGGTCTTTCATCTCCTCGGTCGGAATGCAAAATACCTGAAAGCATGCGTATTTAAATGCGATCGCCATTGCCTTGTTGGTTGCTTTGTCTCCACTGTCCATGCCCTCGCCAACTGTGATTGCTTCAATAGACGAGCCGTCCTCTGCATAGAACGTATATTTTATCCGGCAGATGGAATAGATCAGAACCGCACCCTTATTTGTGGTTCGCTCCTGTCTCTGCTGTTCCAATACTTCCGGAACAATAAAAACATGATTCTTTACCAGCGCCGGATTGATTGCATTCATAACAGCATCAATTCCGCGGTACTTAAAGCCCTGCTGTTTATTCACTGCATCTTTACCGACCGCCCCGATCTCTTCCATGCACCGAGAGATCGCTTCATATATATTCATTTTTCTTGCTGATTCTGCCATGCTTATACCCTCCGGAATTCAATTCCGTACTCACGCATAGCAGCTTCAAGCTGTGCGATCTGGAACGGATCAGCAACCACTTCATACCGTACGGTTCCCTCAGGCGCCGTTGCAGACCGCACAGCTTTTTCTTCCTCCAGAGCAACATCCGGCACAACTTCCGGTACAACCGGTTCTTCATGCACCAAAGCAGCTTTTCTCTGCTCTTCCTCTGCCGCCCTGCGTGCCTCCTCTTCTGCCTTTCTCTGCTCTTCCTCTGCCGCCCTGCGCAGAATTTCTTCCTTCTGCTTCTGGTACTGGTTCATGGTTGCAATGGCATCTGACAGTTCCAGCGTTGCCTTATACTTCGCCAAACCCTTATCCTCAAACTCCGATTCCATCGCCCGGATAGTGTCCAGATCTTTCTCTACGTGCTCCACATGTGCTGTGATGGCTTCTGTGATAGCTTTCTGCGTAGTCGTGGAATTCTCCCATCTGCTGTCATAGATGCGATCCAGCGGCAGATACTCCATCACGGTTCCATGCTCCGCCATAATCCCGGTATAGATTTCACAGATCATCGCTTTCTTTGCTTCCACGCGCCTACGCTCAAACTCCTCGATCTGCCCGCTGATAAAGTCGATCGGTTCATCGATCAGCTTGTCCAGTTCCTTGACCTGCGCTTCAAAGTTGGTATACGGCGCCATAAAAGTTTTCTTGATCTCAATTCGCCTGTCGCTCATGGCCTTTTTCAGTTTACGCAGGCTTGCCACCGTCCTTTTTGCTTCCGGCTGGGATTCTGCGGTAAACACCATCCCCTTGTACTCCTCCATTTTTGCCGCAAGGGCTGCCTTGATCTCTTCAGAGTTGGTCTCGATACTTCCGTTTTTCTGCTCTACTAATAAGTTAATTTCCTGCATCTTCTATCTCCTTTTCTTCTCTAAACCGCTCATCGCGGTCGTATATTGCTGCCAGTTTCTTTCTATGCCGCTGTGCCCGTGCCTGCTCCGCTTCGTATTCGTCCCAGTCCGGCGCATCCGGCGTGATCTCAATCATCGATATACTCCCACTCTCCTTTGTCGCCATTGTCACTGATCTTAAGTCTCACTGCTGTCTCTGGCGAAACAGCCAGCACCCCGCTAATGCTCCCGTCATCCGTAACGGTAATAGTGGCAATTCCCGCAACGCCGACCCCTTCCAGTGTTTCCGGCAATTCCCGCAACACATCCACGAGATTGCACATGTCCTTGTTACATAACCTTGCTTTCATTCAAAAAATCCTCCACTTCCAGCTGCGTCCATTCCGTTGCCCGGGTCATTCGCTCCATCTTCTCCTCGCGGCGCTGCCGTTCTGTCTCCCCGGTAACGCAGTCATCACACATACCATTCCGACCCTCGCCCGGGTCCATCATGCAACCGCAGCACCTACATTGATACTCGTACATTGACATATCCTCCACATCAGTGTTACAATAAACGCAGAAATACTTATGTATTCCTACGGTAAATAGCACCTGCGTTCGCCAAAACAGTCAGGGTGCTATTTTTTTGTCTCATGTTCCAGATACTCCGTTCTTAGGTCGTATACAAACTGACACAGTTTTTCCGCTACTTCATCCGCCATCTCATTTCCCGAAAGATTTCTCACATAACTGGTTCCGCATATATAACATGTGAGCTTGCGGATCATATCCCAAACGCTCCAATAGACATACGTGCCAAAAAGCTTGTACATAATAGATTCCGTATTGCAAGATGCGCTCGTAAACCATTTTGAACGTGGCTTCTTCAAAACTGACTGTGTATCTTCGCGAATAACCGTTCCTTTCATCTTTTCTAAAATCTGCTTTTCAACCTCAGAAACAATCTCCTGTTTTTCCTGTTCCGTCACTTTCCCACCTCCTCAATCTCGATCCACACAATATCCGGCTTGTCCATCTGGATCATAACCTCGGTGTGCCGCAGCTCTGCCAGCATGTAGATCGCATAGCCCGCGCCGCCCAGGAAGCCACCGATGATACACAGCGCTCCCGCAAGGTAGCCGTACACATCCTGCGAGTCCAGACAGCATCCCGCGAGCAGTGCTGTGACCACGCCGACCGCCGTAATGATCTTGCCTATCCTTTTCAACGTTCTCACTCCTTTCACTCCGGAATATCCTTAAAAGTAAATGATATGACCACACCCGCCATATCCGCCAACTTGTACAACGTTTCCAGCGTCATGTTCTTCGGCGTGCCGTCACGGCTGAAATACTTTGTGATGGTACCTACGCCCATTCCAAGCTTGTCCGCAATCTCTTTATTGCTATACTTCTGGGACAGGGATCCATACAACATACGTTTGACGTGATTCATGCGCTTAGCAGTCTTATCCTCACATAAATTACTTTTTCCCACGCTTCTCACTCCCTTCCTACCGGAATCCCGATCACACTCTCCACCAGATCAATATGCTCCGCAGATACGCGCACCTCGGTATGCGGAGCATGATTCTTTTTCAACCAGTCAACTACCGGCTGGCACAGTTTCTCAAGCTGCTCTGCTTCACTCACTCTTTTTCATCCCCTTTCTTCTATTCTTCACTTGTGGTACAATCTCCTTACAGGACGTTGCCGCGTCCGAGTACATAAGAAAGGAGATATCAATATGAACCTTACCGATAGGGACAAGCTCACGCTGGCAAAATCATTCACTGAGTTAGCCATTGAGAACAACTTAATTACTCCTTGTGCAGACCCTGTAAAGACTGCAAATGAAGTAACTGCTTTCTTCAATACAATCATTGATACTATTGAAGGAAATACTGACAATCAGTAACTAAAGCGCATTGGCTCTTGCGGAAATCAGCTCTGCGAGAGCCTTTGTCTCTTCTGTCGCTTCACTTTCACTGTAAGCATCGCCAGCCGAAATTTTTTCGATGATATGCTCCGCCAACGCTTCAATAAGTGCATCTACCTTTTCCA
>ERZ1034969.268-NODE-268-length-36414-cov-9.142028_pt1 | contig 36414 bp, 30 predicted proteins | sample MGYA00520624_ERZ1034969 | MGnify/ENA primary metagenome ERZ1034969 (study PRJEB33766, sample SAMN09781776) | gut metagenome | biome: gut microbiome | host: Homo sapiens | place: Madagascar | study: EMG produced TPA metagenomics assembly of the PRJNA485056 data set...
GTTTCGGGGTTGCCGAACATCACGCCGATTTTCTCGCGCAGCTGATTGATGAAGATGCATGTGGTATTGGATTTGGAAAGCGAACCCGCAAGCTTTCGAAGTGCTTGGGACATGAGTCGTGCTTGCAGACCAACGGTGGTATCGCCGATTTCGCCCTCGATTTCGGCTCGGGGAACCAATGCCGCGACGGAGTCGATGACGACGCAATCAATTGCCCCTGATCGGACGAGCATATCGCAGATTTCAAGCGCTTGCTCTCCGAAATCGGGCTGGGATATGAGCACGTCATCGATATCCACGCCCAAACGGGCTGCATAGACCGGGTCGAGCGCATGTTCCGCGTCGATGAACGCCACGACACCGCCGAGCGCTTGCGCCTCGGCAAGGATTTGCAGCGCCAGCGTGGTTTTGCCGCTGGACTCAGGTCCGTACACCTCGATGATTCGACCCCTCGGAACGCCGCCGATCCCCAGCGCTGCATCAAGCGGCAATGCGCCGGTGGGTATAGCGCCGATGTTCAGGTCATGGCCACCATCACCGTATTTCATGATGGAGCCTTTGCCGAACTTAGATTCGATTTGGTCGGTTGTGACCTTGAGCATCTTGGATTTTTCTTCGTTCATGCGCTGGTTACCCTTCCTTTGCGCTGCTTTGCAACGCTATTGATTATACGAACGCCTGTTTCATAGTCAAGTACCAAATGCAAACATCGGTACGACTTGTCACCATCATAGCTCCAGCTTCTTGCACAACTCTTGCCCGAAATACCGAACAGGTTCACCAGAGCCTTGCACGGTTGTCTGGTGAACCTGTTCGATTGTTTGCTGTTATCGACGCTTCCGTGCATGGCCTGCGCCGTTGCACGCTAAGGGACCAAGCCTAGCTTTCTGCCTGCTGCTGCCCGCACACCGCCGCATCGATCATACGCAGGGCCTCAAAGGTGGTTTGCATGCGAACCTGGTTGCGATCCCCCTCGAAATGCTTCCGCTGAGCAGTGATCCCGGCGTCACTTGCACAGGCGAAGCAGACGGTCCCGACGGGCTTTCCCGGTTCCGCCCCGGACGGGCCCGCAATGCCGGTGACGGCAACGGCTACGTTGCAGGTCAGGTCCTTACACGCGCCCTGCGCCATATGGCGGGCAACTTGCGTGCTGACCACGCCGAATTCGTTGATAACCGACTCAGGCACATCAAGCACATCGGATTTCACTCCGGTTGCGTAACTGGTGATGCCGCCTCGCACGACGGCGGAGCTTCCGGAAACCGAAGTCAACGCAGTGCTGATCATACCGCCGGTAAGGCTTTCGGCGGTGCCGATGGTGATGCCCCGTTCGTTGGCATGCGAAATTACCTGAGCCGCAAGATGCTCGATATCTGCAATCCTCACGCCTACGTGCGGCTCTTCGATGCTTTCGCTTTGCTCGCTTTCGGCCTTCTGCTTGCGCTTTGCTCGCTTTGAGGGACCTAACCCGATAAGTTCGCGCGCCTTTGAAATGTAATCGAGCATCGATACGACCGTCAGCAGTAAGGCGATCGCCATGACGATCCAGCTGATAACCCACATCACATCCGAAAACGCCTCGACAAGCGTGCCCATCATGTAGCTGTCCTTGATGGTGAACAACACGATAGCGATCATCTGGAACACCGTCTTGAACTTGCCGTACCAGCTAGCGGAGATGACGGTGCCCTTGCTGGCCGCCACCATGCGCACGCCCGAGACGATGAATTCACGCGCAGCGATGATGAGCGCGACCCAGCTTGGTAGCGACCCAAGTTCAATCAATGCCAAGAGGGCCGCCATGACCAGGATTTTATCGGCAAGCGGATCCATGAACTTGCCGAAGTCGGTGACTTCGCCGCGGCTTCGCGCCAAATACCCATCAAGCCAGTCAGTGCAAGAAATCAGCACGAAGATGGCGGCAGCGATGAGGCTTTTGGAGTGTTCTGCCAGATCAGGCAGATGGAACCACTGCGGCCAAGGGCTCAAGAGCACAACGACGAACACGGGAACCAAGCATATGCGGATGAGCGTGACGATGTTAGCCGGCGTCCACAAATTTGTAGCAGCTTGCGGCGCGGCTTCCACTTGCAGCTTGTGCATGGGCTATTCGCCTTCCATTTCATACAACAGCGTATCGGTTATGGTGGCTCGGACGATATCGCCCGGCTCGCCGTTGTCGACATAGGTTACGCCATCGACTTCGGGGGCTTGGCACATCGCGCGGCCGAACAGCTGGCCATCCTCTTCCCTGCCTTCGACGAGCACGTCCATGGTTTTCCCGACGCGGGAGGCGACAAGCGGCGTACAAACATCGTCCGCAAGGTCGCGCAACCGTTGCGCACGGTAAGCCTTCTCATCGTCATCGATCTGATCAGACAGATCGTATGCACGGGTTCCCTCTTCACGCGAGTACGCGAACACGCCGATGTAATCGAAAAAGCCCTCTTCAACGAAATCGCAAAGCTCGTCGAAGTCCTCTTCGGTTTCGCCAGGAAAACCAGCGATAAGCGTAGTGCGCAGCGTTACCTCGGGGACGATGCGGCGAATGCGTTCCACCAGCGATTCATATTCTTCGCGCGATCCCTTGCGATGCATGGCCTTCAGGATGCTCGGCTGAACATGCTGAAGCGGGATGTCGAAATATGAGCAGATATTGTCATGCTCGGCTACGGTGTGCAGCAGCTCGTCGGTGATTCCCTCGGGCTGGATGTACATGACGCGGAACCAGGTATCGGCGAATTCATCAGCAAGCGTGCCCACAAGCCATGCCAGGCTTGAAGCATCCTCGAAGTCCTGACCCCAGCGCCCCGTATCCTGAGCGATCAGGACGATTTCCTTAACCCCTTCAGACACGCGATCGGCCACATCCGCGCGTACGGTTTCGTAGTCGAAGCTGTGATACCTGCCGCGAATATAGGGAATGGTGCAATACGAGCAGAAGCGGTCGCATCCATCCGAAATCTTCACGTAAGCCGAAACGGCACGCGAGCCATTGATTGCGATTGCGCCTTCGGGCACGGCTCCGAGCATGGCGGCCTTCATGCGCTCCAGGTGCGCCTCATCAATGTCAAGCGCCTGGGCGATGACCTGAACGATATCGTCTTCCTTGCTGCACGGAACGAATGCGGAGGCCTCGGAAAGCTCGGATTCCAGGTCTTGCCCGTAACGAGCGGGCATGCAGCCGGCGACGATGAGCGCAGCGCCCGCAGCCACGTTGGGCATGCCCGCAACCTCGAAGATGGCTTCAAGGCTTTCCTCGGTGGCGCTTTGGATGAACGAGCAGGTGTTCACCACCACGGCGTCGGCGGCTACAGGATCTTGCTCGATCACGAAGCCGCGACGGCTGAGCTGCGATTGCATGCGCTGGGTATCTACCTCGTTTTTCGCGCAGCCCATGGTGACGAATGCGACGCGAGGGCTCTCGATTTCAAACACGTTTTCGGTTTCCACGGAAATCCTTAGCGATAGTTAACGTACTGGAGCGGCTGGCCGTAATCCTGGCCCTTCAAGAATGCGATAACCTCTTGAAGCGTATCGCGGGAAGCGGAGGAGACACGCAGCTTATCGCCTTCGATGGTGACCTTCACCTTGAGCTTTTGCGCCTTGATATCCTTGTTGATCTTGCCGGCCGTTTCCTTGTCGATGCCTTCAACGATGGTTGCCGTCTGACGCACGCTTTGACCGGTAGCCGCTTGAGGGTCGCCCCATTTGACGGCGGCCAGATCGATGCCTCGCTTGATGAGCTTGCTGCCCATGATATCGATCACCTGGCGAGCCACGAAATCGGCAGGAGCCGCCACCGTGATGGTCTTCTTCTGCTTGTCGAGCGACAGCTCGGCGCCGGAGCCTTTCAGGTCGTAGCGCTGCGTCAGCTCCTTCTTCGCTTGCTGATATGCATTGTCGATTTCCTGCATATCGACGGTGGACACTACATCGAAGCTAGATTCCTTGGCCATGATGTTTGCCTTTCAACTAGTAAGACGAATACGTTGATGACGAGTACTGGGTTCCCGTTGTGCCGGATCCGGTGCCGCTCGTTGTGGTAGAACCGGTGCCGGAGGTGCTGGCCGACCCGGTTCCCGTCGATGACGTCGAAGAACCGACCGACGAACCGGTGCCGGTAGCCGACTGCGACGAGAGACCGCTTGATGCCGAGTTCGTAGTGGACGAGGTAGACCCAGTGTTGCTCGAGGAGGTGCTGGAGCTATCAAGCCCCTCGACCTTCACGTCAGGATGGTCTTTCGCCCAAGAGGCAAGGTAATCCTTGAAGTTCACCGTGGCCGTGGGCATGCCCGTGGTCGCATCGCTGGTGAATTCAACCTCTTTGCCGTCCATGGTGACGGTAAAGCCGGACGAGACCCAGGTAGCCAAGCTCCAGGTGCCAGAGACGTCGACCGTTGTATCTACCGGTCCGGTGAGCATCTGCTCGGTCGCCTGTCCATCCTCCGTGATGACGACGTAAGCTTGCTGGCCCTTGGCCAACTTGTACTCCACCTTTACGCTTGTAGGCACGGTTTCCGTTGAAGATGCCTTGGATTCCGAATCGTTGCTGTTGTTGCCGCTGTTGCTGTTGTTTGGGTTCTCCTGGGTGACGCCGCTGCCATCCGCCGAGGTGTCGGTGACGCCGGTAATGGGGACCTTCGCCACGTCTTGCGTGGAGGCCGCACCGCGGTTTCCAAATGCAAGCGCCACGATGATGACGAGCAGCAGCAAGATGACCACGATGACCGCGACATAGGGCAATCGCGCTTGCATCCCGCGACCCGCATTGTTCTGCGAACCGGAATAGAAATTGGTGAACTGCGTGGTGACAGCGCCGCCGAAATGGTTGGAGCGACGGCTTTCGTTCTCGGCGCGTGCCGCTCGCGAAGCAAGCAACTCGCGATATTCTCGTTGCGGCTGCTGCTCACGACGCGGCATGCGTTGGGTGCCCTGGCGCTGACCTCGCTGGGTACGCTGCGAACGACGACCATCGCCGGAGCGGTCTTCACTGTAGCGCGATGAGCGCTGCGAACCTTGCCCACGACCATCATGACGCCCGTCGCCGCGCGACACCGACCTACGACCCGAAACATGCGCAGGCGAATCGGATTCGCCACGGGTGCGTCCAACCTGGTAGGCGTATGCATCATCGAGATACATACGCGTGATGTCGGCAGGGTTGAGACCGACCAGCTTCGCATATGCGTTCACCATGTTGCGCGTATAGCCTCGCGCAGGCAAACGGGAAAAATCATTATTCTCGAGGGCGCGGAGGATGTCGGGGCGGATGCGCAGCCGACGAGCGGCCGACTGCACGTCGTAGCCCTTCCGCTCACGCGCTTCGCGCAATACGGTGCCGAATGAAACCTGGCCCATGCCTTCTCCTTATTGATTGTCGCCGTCATGTTGCTCGAACGCTTTGAGCGTTTCAAGCTCCATGGCATCGACGAGCACTTCTCTGGGCTTGCTGCCGTTCGGAGGACCGACGACGCCCTTATCTTCCAACATATCCATTATACGCCCGGCGCGGGAGTATCCCACTTTGAGGCGACGCTGGATATTGGACGTGGAACCCAAGCCGCTGGACACCACCAACTCGGCCGCCTCCCAAATGAGCGGATCGTCATCGGCGCAGGTGCCGCCGCTGGCATCCGAGGGGCACGATCCCAATGTGATTAGATTGGTGGATAAGATCTCGGAATGGTACTCCGGCTCGCCCTGACTGCGCAACTTCTCCACAACCGCGTTGATCTCATCTTCGGACACATAGCAACCCTGGATACGCATGGGCTTGGCGTATTCGGGCTTGCTGAGAAGCAGGTCGCCCAGGCCGATAAGGTTTTCCGCGCCCGGCGTATCCAAGATAACGCGGCTGTCGATGCCGCTTGCCACGTTGAAAGCGATGCGGTTCGTGATGTTTGCCTTGATAAGTCCTGTGACCACGTTGGTGGAAGGACGCTGAGTGGCAACGATCAGGTGAATGCCTGCCGCGCGCGCCAACTGGGCAATGCGGCTGATGGAGAACTCGACCTCCTTGCCGACGTTCATCATAAGGTCGGCAAGCTCATCGATGATGATGACGATATAGGGCAGCTCGTCGCCAAGCTCGTTTTCAGGCAGCTCCTCCCCTGTTTCCTGAGCGGCCTTCGCTTCAGCCTGAGCTGCCTGCACCTTGGCATTGTACTGGCCGATGTTTCGTGCGCCGACCTTCGAAAACACCTTCAAACGTCGTTCCATTTCCGCAACGCCCCAGCTCAAGGCGCTTGCCGCTTCCTTCGGCTCGGTGACAACGGGAACATACAGATGCGGGATGCCGTTATAGGGCGTGAACTCGACGCGCTTCGGGTCGATCATGATGAAACGCACCTCGGACGGAGTTGCCCGCATGAGGATGGACATGATCATCGCGTTGATGGAGACCGACTTACCGGAACCAGTGGTGCCGCCGATAAGCAGATGGGGCATCTTCGCAAGGTCGGAAACGATGCAGTGACCCTCGACGTCCTTGCCGATAGCGATCTGCAAAGGACCGGGGGCTGCGTCCTTGATGACATCGCCGAGCAGTACTGTCTGGCGAGTACGGTTAGGCACCTCGATGCCGACGTAATTGGTACCGGGAATAGGCGCGAAGATGCGCACGCCGGGCGCGGCGAGCGCCAACGCGATATCGTCTTCAAGCGCAGTCACGCGGCTGACGCGCACGCCTGCCGGAAGGTCCACTTTGAACAAGGTGACCGTCGGACCGGCAACCCAGCCCACCACCTTGGCCATGATATTGAAGTCTTCAAGCGTTTCTTGCAGGCAGGCGCCGGTTTCCTGAAGCTCCGAATCGGTCGCCAGGTCCTTTTCTGGATCGGTTGACGTGGCAAGAAGATCGAACGGCGGAAGTTCGAAACCCTGCTCGGGGCGTGGAGTGGCAACCGGCGTGGCCGCCTTAGAAGGCTTTTTCGGCATGGTCGGCGCAGCAGCACGCTCAATAGGCTTGCGGCGCCCTAGTTTACGCGTGATGGTTTCAGGTGCGTTGTTCGCGTCCTTACCAGCAGCGTCAACCGCTGCGGATGCGACGGCGCTGCCGTGTCGGCGATTCGAAGGCGCAGACTGCTTGAGCGTTTGGGTTTTAGCGGTTTCGAGCTCAGCGAGCTCAGCTTCGTTAACGGCTTTCGCCTTCGGGCGGGAAACCCTGGTGAAGGCTGGCGGCGGGACCACGCCATGCTCGCGCTCGTCGGCTTCTTCTCGAGCTGCAGCCAGCGTGCGCAGCTTCTCTACGATGCTGGATATGGAGAAGCCGATGACGATCAACCCGGCGATCGCAAGGCCGAACAACACGATTGCCGATATCACCTTGCCGAACAACGTCAGGCCGCACCATGCGATGCCCGCACCGATATAGCCCCCGCGCGCGGAAAGCTGATCAGCCAAGAACAGGTTGTCCGTAGCATCAGGGGCAGCTTCGGGCGTGAACAGCGCTAACAGGGAAAGCACCGCAACGAACAACATGGCCAAACCCACTGAAACACGCAGAGGGACGCCCTCCTTGTCGATGCGTACGAGAAAGCTTGCCCCGATTGCCACCAGGAAAAACGGCAGCAGGTACGCGCCGATACCCAAGCACAGATGCAAAAGCTGTGACACGAAGGAGGTGATGAGCGCATCGGTGGGAACGACAGCGGCGACGAACAAAACGATGCCCAACAACGTTACGGCAACACCGGTGATGTCGCGCTTGGTGCGCTCATCGAGGATCTGCGGTTGAGCGGGAGCCGAGGCGGCCTGTTTGGCAGCGCGTTTCTGCGCAGGGCTTGCGGCTTTGGATTTGCCGGCGGCCTTTTTAGATGAGGTTGATTTGTTCGAAGCAGTTCGGGCCACGCCCTCCCCTTTCGTGCTAAAGCGTTTCAGCAGTTGTGCGAGCAAGCGAGCACCTGCGCGCAATGCAACGCAGGTGCTCGTGAACAGATTCTTGTGTGCGGCGATGCTAGATGTCCAGCAGGTTCACCACCGTCATGGGACGGGTTTTCGTGCGCTCCCAAAGCAGGGAAAGCAGAGCATCGCGGGCGGCCTTCTTGAGCTCCTTACCCGAAGCACCCTTGGACAACGCCCGGGTCAGCGCGTTTTTGACGCACTTCTCGCACTCCTGGACCAGATAGCCATCGTCTCCGCCGGTTATGCCATGCATCTCGACTTGAACATTGCCGGCAACGGCCTTCTTGCGGCCGGAAACCGCCGCCGCGATGGCAGCGAAGCCCTGAGCGGAAAGCGCCGTGCGCTCTTCGAGCACCTGCTCGGAGGTATCGCCGACCGACAGGCCGTCGACCAAAACGATGCCGGACTGAACGAACTCGCCATGCTTGACGCCCTTCGTGGACAGTTCCAGGCTCTCACCGTTCTCGCAAATGAAGACGTTTTCTGCGGGAACGCCGACGGCTTCCGCCAAACGAGCATGAGCGCGAAGATGCGTGGCCTCGCCGTGCACCGGCATGAAAGCCTTGGGCTGCACGATGGTCAACATGATCTTCAGCTCCTCTGCCGATGCATGACCCGACACATGCACGCGGGCACGAGACTTGTCATACACATCGGCGCCGATCTTGGCCAAGGAGTTGACCACCTTCGTGACGGCCTTTTCGTTACCGGGAACCGGCGTTGCCGAGATGATGACGGTGTCTCCCGCTTCCATATCGATGGTCTTATGCTCGCCTGCTGCGATACGGGCCAATGCCGACAGCGGCTCGCCCTGGCTGCCCGTGCACATGATGACCACCTGCTCGGGCGGGATTCCCTTCAGGTCGTATGCATCGATGATGTCCTGGTCGGAGATCTTTAAATATCCCAGCTTGCGTGCGATATCGGTGTTCTGCACCATGGAGCGTCCGGTGACGACCACCTTGCGCCCGTTTGCCACGGCGGCATCGCAGATCTGCTGCAGGCGATGGATGTGGCTGGCGAACGACGCGATGATGACGCGGCCCTTTGCCTGCGCGATGATGCGCTGAAGCTCCTTTCCGACTTCCGCCTCGCTGGGCGTGAAGTTTGGGTTGGTGGCGTTCGTGGAATCCGACATCATCAAGTCAACACCCTCTTCGGCGAAACGTGCAAGCGCGCCGAAATCGGTATGTACGCCGTCGATGGGGGTTTGGTCAAGCTTGAAGTCGCCCGTGTGCAGCACGTTGCCTGCAGGGCTGCGGAAAAAGACGCCCACGGCACCAGGGATGGAGTGGTTCACGGCGAAGAACTCGGCCGTGATGCAGCCGAGGTTCACCTTGTCGCCCGGCTTGATTTCCACAAGCTTGGCGTTTTTGATCCGATGCTCTTTGAACTTGCCCTCGATCAGGCCCAATGTCATCTTCGTACCGTAGATGGGCACCTGACGATCCAGGTCCTTGATCAGATAAGGCAAGGAACCCGTATGATCCTCATGGCCGTGCGTGATCACGATGCCCCGCAGTTTATCAGCATGCTGGAGCACGTAGGTATAATCCGGAAGGATAAGATCTACGCCGGGATGATTGTCGTCGGGAAACATGAGGCCAGCATCGTCGAGCACCATGTCGCCCTTGCACTCGAACACGGTCATGTTCTTGCCGATGGCGTCAAGGCCGCCGAGCGGGATGATCTTCAGCGTGGCTCCACGGTCTTTTTTCGAGGAGTCGAAGGAGCGCTTGCGGGAACGCGGACGCTTACGGCCCTGATCGGCGTTGCCCTCTTTCGTGAGCTTGGGACGCTCAAGGTCAAGCTTGACGTGCTTGACCGTCTGCGTGCTTTTGCCGCTGTTCTCAGGGCGCACATCACCGTTGCGCTTCGGGCGCTGTTCGTTTTGTTCCATGTATTGATTTCCTTACTGCCAACATACAGCAGGGCCGCATGGATTGAAGCGACCCTGCTGCGTATCCTGGCTACAGGACGCCGACCTCGCGCATAGTGCGCTCAAGCTCGGCGGACTGCTCGGCAGTGGCATCGACCAGCGGTAGGCGCACTCCGCCTACCGGGAAACCGGCCAATTTCAGTGCCTCTTTGACCAGGATGGGGTTCGCTGTCTTGAACAGCCCTTCCATGAGGGGCATGAGGCGTTCGTTGGCGGCAGCGGCTTCTTCCCACTTGCCGGCCGCGCACAGCTCCACGATCTCCTTCATTCGAGCAGGAGCAACGTTTCCGATGGTGGAGATGACGCCCACGCCACCTAGTTTCATAATGTCATAGGTTGCCGAATCGTCGCCGGAGTATACGCAGAAGCCCTCGGGTGCGCCCTCTACGATGGCCTTCACCTGATCGAAGTCTCCAGAAGCCTCCTTGATCGCAACCACGTTATCCAGATCATGCGCAAGACGCAGCGAGGTTTCCGCGGTCATGTTCACCGCGCAACGTCCCGGGATGTTGTACAGGATGATCGGCAGCTCAACCGAACGCGCAATAGTGCTGAAATGCTGATACAAGCCCTCTTGCGGAGGCTTGTTGTAGTACGGTACGACGCACATGAAGCCGTCGACGCCGAGCTTGGCGACATCGCTTGCGAAGCCGACCGTGTCCGCCGTGCAGTTGTCGCCGACGTTGGCGATGACCGGGATACGGCCATCGACCGCAGCCACAACGGCCTTGAACAGCTCGATCTTGTCCGGATAGAACACCGTGGGAGATTCACCGGTGGTGCCGTTGATGATCAGCGAGTCGGCGCCGCCCTTTACCAAACGGTCAGCAAGCTCCTGAGCACGATCGAGATCGAGATCGAGATTGTCCTTCATGGGCGTGACCATGGCCGGAATCATGCGACCGAAACGAGGATTTCCCATCGTTGGCACCTTTCTGTACAAGCATGGTTCATCACCATGCACCTGAATCGCAAAATGCAACTTGGCCATATTATGCCACGGCACCCCGGAGGGCGCCGTGAAGTCATTAAATTGTCACGCTCAAGAAACAAATGTTGCCGCCTAGGTGGTAATTCCTGCCATAAGCAGCAAAAGACTAGCTTGGCGTGCGGCTATTCCATGAAGTTCTCAAGCCCGACGATAAGGCCCTGTCGGTCGCCGACGCTTCGGATGCCCAGCAGCACGCCGGGCATATACGAGGTGCGATCCCATGAATCGTGGCGGATGGTAAGGGTCTGGCCCATGGAGCCCAACACCACTTCCTGGCTTGCCACATAGCCCATAGAGCGCACCGAGTGCACGGGCACGCCATCCACCAACGCGCCGCGAGCTCCCTCGCAACCTGCGATCTCGGTTTCCTTGCCAGGAGCGGTGCTTTGACGGCCGTCGCGGGCCTCGGAGATGATCTGCGCCGTGCGCACGGCGGTTCCAGAGGGGGCGTCCTTCTTGTTGCAGTGGTGGAACTCGAGCACTTCCGCTTCAGGAAAGAACGGCGCAGCGGCTTTTGCGAACTGCATCATGAGCACGGCGCCGGTGGTGAAGTTCGGGGCATAGAACAAGCAGGTTCCCTCAGGGGCAAGGGCAGCAAGCTCTTCGAGTTTGTCGTTGGCAAGACCCGTGGTACCCACCACGCAATCGATGCCCGCCGCAAGGGCGACGCGAAGATTGCCCTCTACGACGGAAGGCTGCGTAAAATCGACGAGCACATCGAACCCGCCGGCATGCACGGCCTGCTCGACCGTTTCATACACTGCGAACACCTTCGAAGAGCCATGCGGGTCGATTCCGCAGGTCACCTGCATATCATCGGCAGCAGTGACGGCATCGACCACGGCTGAACCCATACGTCCGGCAAAACCGGAAACGGCAACGTTGATCATGTTGAAGCTCCTCCTTAGAAAAGATGGCGGCCTAAGGCGGCCGCCATCGCTAGCTATCTTATATACAGCTTATTGGGATTCATGACGGCGACGAGGGGTGCGGTTGGCACGACCGGGGCGCACGTCGCGCTGGCCGCCTTCGCGCTTGCCTCCCTCGTGGCGTTCATGGCGCTCATGCCCGCGATGCTCGCGCGGAGCAGGTGCGCTGCCTTCGGGAGCTTCCGGCTTGTCCAGACGATCGAGCGAGATCTTGCCCGTCTTGGGGTCGATCTCGAGGACCTGAACCTTGACAGTGTCGCCGAGCTTCAACACGTCCTCGACCGAGCCGACGCGACCGTTTGCCACACGGGAGATATGCAGCAGGCCGTCCTTGCCGGGGGTGAGCTTGACGAAGGCGCCGAAGTCCTTGATGCCGACGACTTCGCCCTCGAAGATCTCGCCGACCTCGGGCTCCTTGACGATACCGAGGATCATGGCCTTGGCGGCTTCGCCAGCCGGGCCCTCGATGGCGGCGATATGGATGGTGCCATCTTCCTGGATGTCGATCTGCGCGCCGGTTTCGTCCTGGATACCGCGCACGACCTTGCCACCGGAGCCGATGACGTCGCGGATCTTGTCTACGGGGATATGGATGGTCTCGATGCGCGGAGCAGTGTCGCGCAGGCTTGCGCGGGGCTCGGGCAGCTCGGCGAGCATGGCCTTCAGGATGTGCGCACGGCCTTCGTGAGCCTGTTTGAGCGCACGGCCGAGGATCTCGGTGGACAGGCCCTTGGCCTTGTTGTCCATCTGCAAAGCGGTGATGCCCTTCTCGGTACCGCAGACCTTGAAGTCCATATCTCCGAGGAAGTCCTCGATGCCCTGGATGTCGGAGAGGATGACGATGTCGTCGCCTTCCTTGATAAGACCCATGGCGATACCGGAGACCGGAGCCTTGATCGGCACGCCCGCATCCATCAGCGCCAGCGTGGAACCGCAGGTGGAAGCCATGGACGAAGAGCCGTTGGACTCTAGGATCTCGGAAACCACGCGGATGGCGTAGGGGAACTCGTCTTCAGAGGGGATCACCGGCAGCAGGGCGCGCTCAGCCAGCGCACCGTGGCCGACCTCGCGACGCTTCGGAGCGCCCATGCGGCCCGTCTCGCCGGTGCAGTACGGCGGGAAGTTGTACTGGTGCATGTAGCGCTTGCCCTCGGCCGGGTCGATGGTGTCAAGACGCTGCCACTCGTTGAGCATGCCGAGCGTGGCGATGGAAAGCGCCTGGGTCTGGCCGCGCTGGAACAGACCGGAGCCGTGGACGCGGGGCAGATAACCGGGCACGATGTGCAGCGGACGGATCTCGTCGGCGCGGCGGCCGTCGGCGCGCTCGCCGGTTTCGATGACCATGGCGCGCATGGCCTTCTTCTCAAGCGACTTCAAGGCAGCGGCAATGTCGGAGCCCCAAGCGGCAAGCTCCTCCTCATTGAAGCACTCTTCCTTGATGCGGGTCTTGAGCTCCTCGACCTTGCCCATGCGAGCCTGCTTATCGGCATCGCTCAGAGCCTGGGACATCTCGTCGAAGAACGGGGAGATGCGCTCGTCGATGGACGGGTCGGCAACGTGGATAGGCCACTCGACCGGGGTGATGTCGCAACGATCGAGGAAGCGCTGTTGGGCTTCGCAGAACTTCGCGATGGCCTGCTGACCGAAGTCCATGGCGCGCAGCATAAGATCCTCGGAAACCTCGTTGGCACCGGCCTCGACCATGGAGATGTAGTCGGCGGTACCTGCAATGGTGAGCTCGAGATCGGAGGTCTCCTGCTCCTCGTAGGTGGGGTTCACGATGAACTCGTCGGTCTCGGGGTTATGGGCGATGCGCACGCAAGCCGCAGGGCCGTCAAACGGGGCGCTGCCGATCATAAGGGCTGCCGAAGCGCCGCCGACGCAGATGCAGTCAGGAGCGTTCTTGCCATCGCACACGAGCGTAGTGGCGACGATATGCACCTCACGCTTGAAGCCGTCGACAAAGCCGGGACGGATGGGACGGTCGATCATGCGGGCGGTCAGCGTGCCCTTCTCGGACGGACGCGCTTCACGCTTGAGGTAGCCGCCGGGGATGCGCCCGACGGAGTACATCTTCTCCATGAAGTCGACGGTAAGCGGGAAGAAGTCGTAGTTCTTCTCCTCCTTGGAGATGACGGCCGTGACGAGCACGGTGGTCTCGCCCTGCGTGACCAGGACAGCGCCGGTAGCCTGCTTGGCCAGCTCGCCCGTTTCGAAGCGGTAGGTCTTGCCGTACAGCTCGAAGGACTCGACGATCTTTTCCATGTGGTGTTCTTTCCTTCTCTATTCCTTAACCGCCGTAGTGCGGTCAAGCTTCTTCGGCCAGGGGTACTCACGTTTCCCGCTTGCCGCGAGCAGGCATGCCCTTGCATACCCGACCGCTATGCAAAAGCCCGCGCAGCGCTGCGCGGGCTTTCGTTGACTAGATGTTGTCGCGAATGCCGAGCTTCTTGATGAGGGCACGGTAACGCTCGATGTCGCGCTCCTTGATGTACTTGAGCAGACCACGACGCTTACCGATGAGCATCATCAGGCCACGGCGGGAATGGTTATCCTTCTTGTGGGTCTTCAGGTGCTCGGTCAGGTTGCGGATACGCTCGGACAGGATGGCGACCTGCACGTCCGGGTTGCCGGTGTCATGCTCGTTGGCGCCGAACTCGGCCACCAGCTCTGCGGTGCGCTCTTTCGTGATGCTGAGTTTGCTAGGCATGCTAACTCCACCTTTCCTGCGGGACTTGCCCGCCTTCCGTGCAGCTGTTGCTGCGCTCTACTTGCTTTCCGCTGGGATCCATGCTGGATGGGGACCAAGCTGAAAGTGGCTGCCGATACGGCAACTGGTCTAGAATACGATGACGGAGCGCTTGCACGCAAGTGTAATGGACCCACCTGCACAGCTTGCGCACAAAACCCCCGCCTGCGCTTATTGCGCTTGACGGGCCTCGCGCAGCGCATGGACAAGTTGGTCGGCACAGCTAGTGGAACGGCGACCGCAAGTATTGCCCTCGAGCACGGCAGCAACATCGTCGATGTTCTTGCCGTTGACCAGCTTGCCGATGGCCTTGAGGTTGCCGTCGCAGCCGCCGACGAAATCAACATGCTTGATAGTGTCGCCGTCAAGATCGACGTGGATCTCTCGCGAGCATACGCCCCTGGTTCGATAGGTGTACATATATGTTTCCTCTCTCTTGGATGGTGAAAGTATGCCATAGCGGCAGACGGACCGGCCCCTATTTGGACAAGCACCTAAAACAATCCGCAGGTGAATAGGAAGTTGAGCGATTTCAAGCGAATGGAGGCGTGCATCTGCGCCCAGGTTTGGCATAAGCGAAGCACATCGAAGACGCACGACTGATCGAGCTGAATCGAAGCGATATCCGAAAAACGCATCCCCAGCAGCGCGCTTGCCCAGGAAAGCGTTTCCGGGGCAAGGCCGGCAACGTCGGAGACGCGACATGCATCGCACACCACACCGCCCTCGCCGCACGAGAACGCTATGGTTCGATGGGCCGAATTCCCCACTTCACAGGCCAAAGGCTCGCCGCAAACGCAGCAACGATCCAGCGAAGGGCGGATGCCCAGAAACGCGAACGCCTTGAGCAACCAAGCTGCGCAGATGGCAGGCCCGTGCGCGGAATCTGCCGAGGCGAGCACATCGAGGGCCGTTTGCGTGAGCGGGAACAGCTTTGGGACCTCGAGACCAGGCTGCGTGATGCGATCGAGCAGCTCGACGATGGGAGCCGCGCAGGCGGCAAGCTCCATGCTTTCACGTAGCGCGGCATTGCCGGCGACCAAACGCGCTTCCTTGACGATATCGAGCGAACGCCCTTGCGCTAAGAGCACATCCGCCTGCGAATACAGCTCCAACCGGGAGCTGAACTGGCTGGTAGGTTTTCGAGCCCCTTTTGCAACGGCCCGAATCTGCGAGCCATCCTGCGCAAGCAGGGACAAGATGAGGTCCGACTCCCCCAACTTGGTCTTACGCAGCACGAGCACATGGGCATTGTAGGTGCTTTGCGCCACGGGTTACTTAAACGATACCGACGCGACGTTGTTCGAGGAGTCGAAGGTAACGGTACCCGAAACCTGTTTCGAATCCCCCGCGACCGATATGGTCTGCCCCAGAACCGTCACCGACTTGGAAGCCTTGCCCGATGCGGTGAAGGCAACCGTGTCGTTGCCCTGATAAGAGACGTTGTCGACCGAGGATACGGTGAACGACGACCCATCCGATGCGGTAAGCGTGGTCGAGGAGAGGTATGAGCGCGCGGCGGCAGTCAGCTCGCTGGCGCGGGACTTCGCAAGCGAGACGACGACGACCGTGTCGGAGGGGACCTTCGAGCCTGCAGCGGGCTCGACGCCCATGATGGCCCCTTCGCTTGCGGTCTCGCTATACACATATACCGCTGTAGAAGACAGCCCAGCGTCCTTGATCGCCTGCACTGCCTCGTTATAGCTCATGCCCGAAACGTCGGGCACGGTATAAGCCTGCGCCACCTTGAGCGTGATGCCGGTGGAGGCCTTCGCCTTCTCCCCCTCCTCCGGGCTGATGGAAAGGACGGTGCCCTCCGGCTCATCAGAGCGCTCAAGCTGCACATCGACGTTTTCGAACCCGTTGTCCGAAAGGGCCTTCAATGCGCTGTCCTTGCTGGAACCAACCACCTTGGGAACCATGCGAGAAGTGGACACGTGGATGACGACCTCGGCGCCCTCCTCCTGGCGTGCGCCGGCGCCCGGATCCATGAGCAGGACAAGGCCCTCAGTGGAATCGGAGGGAACGGTTGTGGAGCGAACCGCAAAGCCCTTGTTCTGCAACACATATGTAGCGTCGGCCTGCGTCATGCCCGTGACGTCGGGAACGATCTTTCCGCCCCATAGCTCCATCTGATACGTAACGCCTCCGGCTACGCCTGCAGCCAGGACCACCACCAGCGCCACGATGGCGGCGATCTTCGACCCGGGAAGCCGCTTGCTCTTCGATTCCGGCTTCTTGTCGTCTTTCGACTTCGTTTCGGAAACGACGGGCTTGGTTTCCTTTTCAGCGTGCTTAGGATGCTCCTTCTCAGGCTTGGCTGCAGGTTGCTCCGCTTCCTTAACGTGCCCAATGCTTTGCTGCTGGGACTCGCAAGCTTTGGCCTTCTCGGCTTTCTTCTTCTTGCGGTCGCGCTTCTTCTTGTTGGGGTCGGGCGCGATGAAATCCTTCTGCTGCGACAGATCGGCATCGGTGATGCGCGGCATCTGCATGGTGTCGCCTGAATGCCAGGCGGCCTTAGGAGGCACATATCCGGGATACACGAGGAACTCGTCGAAGCCGGACAGGTCAGGTTCCCAGCCCGATTTGATCGCCGGCGAAGCAGGCTTAGGGCCGAGCGTTTGGGTTTTCTCGGACTCGAAGGCAAGATTGCGGATATCAGGAAGATCGAGCACGTGCGTGCGCTGATGCGCAACATCATCGGCGTCGCCGTGGCTTTCACCAAGCTCATTCGCCGCGTCCTGTTCGGCTTCCTGGGTGCTTTCGGCTACGTCTTGCCGCGATTGAGGGTCATCTTGCATGGCGATATCGGAGCTGTCGGCATCGATGGCGTCCTCTCCTACTGCCTCTTCATTGCTGTATGCAGTATCACCAGCATCTTCAGCGTCATCGTCTGACGCGGACGCGCCGTCGAGCTGCACAACGGGTTCGGAATCGACGTCTTCGCCATCCTGACCGCCATCTGCTGCTTCAGCGCTTTCGAGGTCAGCACCGCACACATCGGGGACGGCTTCGTCTTCGGCGGGTTCCTCGTCACCGATTATGCTCAACGCTTGGGCAGGTTCCGCGCCTTCGATCTGCTCGAAGGCGGCACGAGGCAGCTTGGCCCCGCACTCGTCGCAGAACTTCGCGCCTTCGCGATTTTCCGTGTGGCAAGAAGGACAGATCATGCTTGAAACTCCCTTGCGCGTGCTTACTGTATGAATTCCCGTAAATTGTACCGAAAAACAGGATTGAGGTGCCACTTGGCACCTCAATCGCAAAATATCTTATAAACCTGAAAACAACCTGCTATAAACCCTCACCATATCCGAATCGGCGGATTTGCGTGGCATCGCGGCGCCAGTTCTTCTTGACCTTCACCATAAGGTCAAGGTACACACGCGTGCCGAGCAGCTGCTCAAGATCTTCTCGGGCCTCCTGGCCGATGCGCTTGATGGCGCTACCGCCCTTGCCGATGATGATGCCCTTCTGGGAATCGCGCTCCACATAAATGCGGGCCAGGATACGATTGAGGTCCTTCTTCTTTTCATACTCCATGTGCTCGATGGTGACGCCGATGGAATGAGGGACCTCGTCGCGGAACGTTCGCAAGATCTTCTCGCGGATGAACTCAGCGACGATGACCTCGATGGGCTGGTCGGTTTCCATATCCGCGGGGAACCATGCCGGCCCCTCGGGCAAGAAGCACTGCACCTCTTCGATGAAAGCGTCCACATTGTAGCCGGATTCGGAGGAAAGCCCCACCATGGCATCCCAGTTCGCCAGCTTCTTGGCGGCCTCGGCCTGCTCGTGCATTTGCTCAGTGGTGACCAGGTCGCCCTTGGACAGGACGCAGATCTTCTTCGCGTGTTTGCAATGCGGGCCGTCAAGCTGAGCGGCAACCCACTCGTCACCACGACCGACAGGCTTGCTGGCATCGATGAGCATGGCAATGACGTCGACGTCTTCGAGCGCCTTGAGCGCCGAGGTGTTGAGTTCCTCGCCAAGCGCATCGTGGGGTTTGTGCAAGCCCGGGGTGTCCACGATGATCATCTGCATGTCGTCACGCGTGTAGACCGCGCGGAAGCGATGACGCGTGGTCTGGGCGGTGTTCGAGGTGATGGCGATTTTCTTGCCCATGATGGTGTTGAGCAGGGTGGATTTTCCCGCATTGGGGCGGCCGATCAACGTTACGAAACCGGATTTGAAGCCTTCGCCCGAAGGGGGCGCGGCATGTCCGAAATATGCGTCGAGGTCCATAAGACTCCTAGGTTCAAAAGGTTGTTTACGATGCCATGAGGGCGAGCAAGGGTGGGATGAAGACGATGCAGCCGACCACAAGGGAGGCAAAGGCACCTGCAAGCGCAGCACCCGCCGCGCAGTCCTTCGCCCGGCGAGCCAGTTCATGGTACCCGGGGCTTGCAAGGTCGACCACGGCCTCAATGGCCGTGTTAACCGTTTCAAGCGCGAACATCATGCCGACGCATATGATAACGGCAAGCCATGAAGAGGTATCAATGCGCAACGCGAAGCCGAGCGCTATCGCAACCACGGCCATGCATACGTCGATGCGCAGGTTACGTTCGCTGCGAACCGCGTCGAAAAGGCCGCGCCCGGCGTTGGCGAAGGCGGAAGTGAGCTTATAGCGCTGCCCCTTTTCCTTCGTTTGGGCGGAACGGATGAATGCCTTGTTGTCGGAGGATGTTTCGCCCATGGCCGTTATCGCGCATTCCAGGCGGCCAAGATCTCATCCTCTAAGGCCTCCATGACCTTGGCGTCCTCCTCGACGATGTGATCGTAACCGCACAGATGCAGCAGACCGTGAACGAACAGCAGGCTGACCTCCTGCTCGAATGTGGTGCCGAACTCATGGGTTTGGCGCTCGGCCACATCCGGCGCGATGACGACGTCTCCCAGTTCGTAGACATCACCGAAGCCTGCGGGAACCATATCGGAAAGCTCATCCTCAACGCCGTCGCATTCGAAGGACAGGACATCGGTGGGTCCTTCCTTTCCGCGATACTGCTCGTTGAGGCGGGCGATCTCCTCGTCGGTCACAAAGCTCAAGGACACCTCGGTGTTCTGGGGCTTCTCCTGATGATCGAGCACGAACTGAGCGAGTTCGACAAGCGGCATGTCCTTCAGGTCATCGCCGCGGTAATCATAGTTGATTTGAACGTCCATTGCTGCCCTTCTTCTGCATGGCGTTGGCCTGTGTGCGGTCATACGCCGAAACGATGGCCGCCACCAGCGAGTGGCGAACCACATCCTTACCCGAGAATCTGCAAAACGACACGCCCTCGATGCCGCCGAGGATATCTTCAATTCCCTTCAAGCCCGAAACGCCGCGCGGCAAGTCGAGCTGGGTGATATCGCCGGTGATGACCATCTTCGACCCGAACCCAAGGCGCGTGAGAAACATTTTCATCTGCTCGGGCGTGGTGTTCTGCGCTTCGTCCAGGATGACGAAGCTGTCGTTGAGCGTTCGCCCGCGCATGAAAGCCAAAGGTGCGATCTCGATGACGTTACTCTCGATGAACTGCTGCGCGCGCTCCATATCGGTCATGTCGAACAAGGCGTCGTAGAGCGGGCGGATGTAGGGATCCACCTTCTCGTTCAAGGAACCGGGAAGAAAACCCAGGTTCTCCCCCGCCTCGACAACGGGACGCGTGAGGATGATGCGTCCAACTTCCTTGCGCTTGAGCGCGGCAACGGCCATAGCCATGGCAAGGTAGGTTTTACCGGTGCCCGCCGGCCCAATGCCGAAGGTGATGGTGTTTTTACGTATGGCGTCCACATAATGCTTCTGCCCGGCGGTTTTCGGCCTGATCGCACGCCCACGATACGTGAGCAGGATGTCCTCGCGAAGCATAGACGGGGTGAACTCGGCCGTGCGCAGAAGATCGAGCGCGCGCTGGATGAACCCATGATCAGGGGTTCCACCGCCTTCAACGAATTTGAAAAGCTCGGAGAAGAGCGCCATGAGGGATTGCACCTCGACTGGATCACCTTCGAGCACAACCGAATCGCCGCGTACCGTGATACGCGCATCGAACGCCTCTTCGATTAAATGGAGCAGGCAATCGCCAGCTCCCACCACAAGCGCCATGTTCACGGTTGGCGGCGCGGTGAGCGTGATATCCGTTGAATCTGTCATGCCAGCAAGTATAGCACGCCCGTTCGCGGTTGCCTCGCGCACGCGAAGGGCGCACATGTAGCGCACAAGCTACAGGCTGACGGCAACCAATTGCCCGATGCAAGCGTTTTGGGGAGCCGGCACCTCGAAATAGCTTTCGGTCATCGCCTGCCCGGCCTCCTCCACCAATGCGAGCTCCGTCGTTCCGGCACGACCCGACAGCTGCTGGGCGCGAAGGGCGTCGGCGACCTCGCGCAAACGCTTCGCACGCGCCGTACGTACCGCAGGCTCCACCTGGTCGACGCGTTCGGCGGCAGGGGTTCCCTGGCGCTTAGAGTATGGGAACACGTGAATCTTCGTGAACCTGCATCGTTTAGCCAGCTCCACGGTATCGTTGAACTCCTGGTCGGTTTCGCCCGGGAATCCGCAGATGATGTCGGTGGAAAGCGAGAGCATGGGCATAGCGGCATACAGCTTTTCGACAAGCTCTTCGAAGTACTCGGCGCTGTAAGGACGATGCATTTCTCGCAGCACCTTCGAGTTGCCCGACTGCAATGGCAGGTGCAGATGACGGCAAATACGCCCTTCCGACCGGGCCATCAAGTCGATCAGCTCATCAGAGACATCGCGGGGCTCGATGCTGGAGATACGGAACCGGCAAGGGGGCTCGCCAACCTCGTGAATATCGGCAGTTTCGGCAAGCAAGCGCTCAAGCAGCACGTCAAGGCGTTCCCTGCCGTTTTCGCCCTGCTCGTGCCAAGAACCCAAATTGATGCCGGTGAGCACGATCTCCCGAACGCCTTCGCGCGCAAGGGCGACGCACTCGGAGATGATCGCCTGAGCAGGGCGGCTGGAAGCTCGACCACGAGCAACGTGCACGATGCAATACGTGCATGCGTTGTTGCATCCGTCTTGCACCTTCACACCGACGCGCGTTCTAAAGCCCTCGCCAACCGCAAGCGGCATAACCCCGTGGCCGATAGGGCCGACGAGGCAGTCGAGCACGTCATCGACTTGCAACTTTCCCGCGATGTGCACGCGTGCGGGGTCCATGGACGTGAATGCATCGGCATCGATGGCGGCGGCGCAACCCGTGACCACCACATCCGAGTTGGCGTTGGCGCGCAAAACCTGCCTGACGGCCTTTCGCGTTTTCTTCTCCGCCTCCCCGGTGACGGTGCACGTATTGACAACCACCACATCGGCGGCATCGGGGCCAGTTTCCAAACCGCCGCGCGCAAGCAGACCGGAGGCGAACGAATCGGATTCCACACGATTCACCTTGCACCCGAGATTGACGATGGCGAAGTTCATGCGCGCTCACCTGCCCCCATGCCGCCCATTTCATACAGCACCAAAGCAGGCGCCACGATACCGGCGGTTTCGGTGCGCAAGATCGAGGACCCGAGCGAAACCATGCTCGCGTTTGCGTTGCTTGCAAGGATTGCGTCAACCTCTTCTTGGGCAAGGCCGCCTTCAGGGCCCACCACAACCGCGATCCGCGCAAGATGACCTTCTGATGCGTTGAGAACAGCCGGACGAAGAGCATTGCGCAGCAGTGCGGTGCCGGGCGCTTCCTCCCAGCACACGACGACGGCGTCGAAGGCTGCAAGCACCTCTTTCAGCTGAGCAAGCTTCATGGGATGATGCACATGAGCAAGGTGGGTTTGCCCTGATTGCATGGCGGCGCTTTTCGCGATAGCTTGCCATCGCTCGGTTTTGGACGCCGCTTTCTTTGCATCGACCTTCATAATGCTTCTTGAGGCAGCGAAGGGAATGAACTCGGACACGCCCAGCTCGGTGGCATGGCGGAGGACTGTTTCCATTTTGTCGCCCTTGGCAAGGCCCTGCACTAGGCAAACATGCGCGGCGATCGGCTTGCCATCAAGATGGCCCGAGATGGCGACGATAGGCAAAGCGCCATCAAAAGACATGATCTCGCATTCGAAATAGTCCTGCGCCGCATCCACCACGGCGATATGCTCTCCGGGGTCAAGGCGCAATACCTTGGCATGCTTCGCATCATCGCGCGAAAGCGCCAACGGGAACTGTTCCTGGACCTCATCGGCCAAAACCTGTTCATCGAGGAAAAACTGAGGAAGCGACACGGGAATCCTTATCTGCGAGCATAGGGCTTATTGAACGAATGCGAGCACTTCCGGTCCGGTTGTCCGAAACCCTGCATGACGGGCAGCGCAACGGCCAGCACTCGAAAGTTGCCGACGGTTGAATGGTTGAACGAAACGCGAACCGGAACGAAAACGCTTTGCGCAACCGTTCGATACACGATTGCGCAAAGCGTCGAGCACGAGCTTTCCCGCTCGAACGCTGAGCGGGAAAGCGGACTAATTGAACTTGTCGCGCAGTTTCTGCAGCGGCGTGCGGGCCTCGGCAACGTCCTCTCCCATTTCGTGGGCGAGCTGCTCGAGAAGCTCTCGCTGCTTCTTAGTGACCTTCTTCGGCACCGCGACGGTAACGTGGACGTACATATCACCACGTGCCTCGCTTCGGAAACGCGGCATGCCGAAGCCCTTCACGCGCACGATTTGATCGTTCTGCAGTCCTTCGGGGATACGGACCTTGACCTTCTCGTCTTCGAAGATGCCGTCGACCTCGATTTCGGACCCGAGCGTTGCCTGGACGATGGACACGTTGGCGCGACAATGCAGGTCATCGCCATCGCGCTCGAAGAACTCATGCGGCTGAATGCGGCACGTGACGATAAGGTCGCCGGAGGCCGCCCCGCGCAAACCCGCCTCGCCGAAACCGGTAAGGCGCAGCTGCTGAGAATCGCGAATGCCGACGGGAACCTCCACGGTGACACGCTGACGATCGGGCACGCGCCCTTGACCGCCGCATTCGGGGCACGGATTGTCGATGGTTTGACCGGTGCCGTTGCATTTGCTGCAGGTGGTTGCCGTCTGCATATCGCCCAAGAACGTATGCTGCACGGTAACCACACGGCCTTTGCCGCCACATTCGGGGCAGGTGACCTGCTTGCCACCTTCGGCCATGCCCGTACCGTCGCAATCAGCGCACGGAGCCAAGCGATCGTAGACGATCTCCTTCTTGGCACCGGTTGCCACTTCCTCGAGCGTCAAACGCAGGCCGACGCCCATATCGCGCCCATCGGTGCGCTGCTGACGGGCACCGCCAGCGCCACCGCCGCCGAAGAAACTGCTGAAGATATCGCCGAACCCACCGCCGAACAGGTCGTCGAAGTCGACATAGCCGCTACCGCCGCCAGCCGCGCCGGAAACGGTGCCGAACCGGTCGTACTGCGCGCGCTTGTTCGCATCGCTGAGCACGTCGTAGGCTTCGTTGAGCTCTTTGAACTGGTCCTCGGCATCGGGGGCCTTGTTCACATCAGGATGCAGCTCGCGCGCCTTGCGGCGAAACGCCTTCTTGATATCCGCCTCCGTGGCATCACGGGAGACGCCGAGAACTTCGTACAAGTCCTTCGCCATGTTGGCCGTATCCACCTTTCCATTTCCCAGCAGGGCACCCCGCCAGGTTCCTACAAATCACCGAGCGCGGTGCCCGCGATGCGGACCGCGCGTAATACCTTCGAATAGTCCATGCGCGTAGGGCCGATGACCGCCACCACACCGGCGGAATCGCCGCGACCGTAGCGGCTGGCCACAACCGATACGCCGGACAGCTCGGAGGCCTGGTTCTCCGAGCCGATGCGCACCGTGGGCCTGCCGTCGGTTTGGCATGCCGTGTCGTCAAGGATGTGCAGCAGCACCGTATCATCCTCGAGCACCTGCATGACGGGAAGCACCGCCTGCGATTGGCTGAACTCGGGCTGAGACAAAAGCGAGCTGAACCCAAGGCTGTGGGCACGCGATCCCTCGCCCTCCCGCAGGCATGAGAGAACCTCGTCGAGCGTCATGCGCACGAGCGGGTCGGCAAACGCCTCCGACATGCCCCGGCCCAAGCCGTGTTCGATATCGTGAAGCGTGTTGCCACCGAACACCTCGTTGAGCAGATGTTGCACGCGGGCCAGCTCGTCGCTGGACACCTCTTCGGCAAAATCCATATGGCGGTTAAACACTTGGCCGTCTTCGGTGACCACAACGACAAGCGCGTTGGTGGGCGTTAGAGAGATAAGCGAAAGCTGCTTGATGTGCAGATCGAGCACCGACGGGGCGAGCACGATGGACAGGCAGTCGGTAAGGCGCGTTAGGGCTTCGGAGGTCTGCTCGACCAGGTCATCAAGTTCCGAAGCGCTTTGCCTGAGCTTGTCAGCCGCTTCTTGGCAACGCTCGTCCTCTTGTTCGCCGCCTTCCTGGGAGAGCAGGTCGTCGACGAAGGCGCGGTAGCCTTGATCAGTGGGAATCCTGCCCGCAGAGGTGTGGGGCTGGGCAATATAGCCCCCGTCCTCGAGAACCGAAAGCTCGTTGCGCACGGTCGCAGGGCTTACGCCGAGCTGATAACGTTCGGTAAGCGTGCGCGAACCTACCGGCAGAGCGCGCGCGACGTATTCCTCAATGAGCGCTGCGAGCACTTTTTGACGCCTATCCGAAAGCACGCTTCCCCACCATCCTTTCACCCACTACGGTATAACCAATTCGTAACAGCTAATATTAGCAGCGAGATGGTGGGAGTGCTAAATATTGCACCGAATCGTAAGAAACGGACACTCCTTATGCTAAATCGAACAAGGCGCCGTACAGCTGATTGCCGCACAGCCAACCACGTTCAGTGGGGCGCCAGCGTCCGTCGACGTGCTCGCACAGCCCTTGCTCGGCGAGCGCGTCGAGCGTCTCCCGGGTTTTCGGCAGCAGCTGCGCGGCCCGCTGCACCAGGTCATCGGAAATACCGCGCGACATGCGCATGCCCAGCATCATATCCTCGGCAACCATTTCCCCAGCGTCGAGGTCATCGGTGACCTGACCATCTTGGACGCGCATGCGCCGCTCGGCGTTCTGCGTCATGCTAGCCGCGCTACGCCCCAGGCCAAGGTAGGAAACGCCGGTCCAGTACGCGATGTTGTGACGGCACTCGAACCCGGGTTTCGCATAGCTTGCCACTTCGTAGCGCTCATATCCAGCCTGGGAGAGGATGTGCTCCGCCGCCTGCATATGCTCGGCTTCGACATCGTCATCGGGCTCTGCAAGCTGGCCGGACAAAACCATAGCGTCGAAGGGTGTATGCGGCTCGATGGTAAGCGGATACACGCTGACGTGGGGAACCCCGCAATCGATGGCGGTTTTAACGCTGTCCTCGAACGACTCGATGCTTTGCCCGGGAATGCCGCACATAAGGTCGACGCTGACGTTTTCGAACCGTTCCCGCGCACATGCGATGGCCCGCTTCGCCCCTTGCGCATCATGGGCGCGCCCCAAGATGCCGAGCACATGGTCATCGAAGCTTTGCACGCCGATGGAGAGCCTGTTCACGCCAAGCGCCCATATGTCACGGACCATGGAAGAGGTCAGGCTTTCGGGGTTCGCCTCCATAGTGCATTCCACATCGGGTTCCAGACGTATGGAAAGCCCCAGGGTGTAAAGCAACATGGACAGCCGCGGCATGCCCACATGGGAAGGAGTGCCGCCGCCAAGATACACCGTCGAAATGCTTCCAAGCTCGCCTTCCTTAGACTTGCGGCGAATCTGCAGGCACAGGTCTTCCACGTATTCGTCGATTTGCGGGCTTTCGGCGGGCACGGCGGCAGTGGCGAAGTCGCAATAGCTGCAACGCTTCACGCAGAACGGCAGATGCAGGTACAGCGCGCGATAAGGATCATGCATGGCTTCCCGCTATCTCGAGCAGCTCGTCAAACACGGCGTCGAAATCGTCCACACCCACGCAGGCGTTGATCTTCCCGCGCGCCGCAGCGGCACCGGGAAGGCCCGTCATATACCACATGGCGTGCTTGCGCATGCGCACGATGTTGCGCCCTTCGCGCTGCGCGAGCAGCCGTGCATGGCGTCGAGCCATGGCGATTCGCTGTTGCACGGTGGGCGCGCAAGGCTCCGGCGAGCCTGCAAGCGCTGCAGCGGCCTGGGAGAATATCCACGGGTTGCCTTCAGCGGCACGTGCGATCATAACGGCATCGCATCCGGTCTCCCGGGTAATGGCCACGGCATCTGCGCCGCATTTGACGTCGCCGTTGCCGACCACGGGCACATCCACCGCCTGCTTAACGCGCGCAACGACGCCCCAATCGGCGCACCCGCGATACAGCTGCTCGGCGTAACGGCCGTGCACCGCGACCGCAGCGGCCCCGGCATCCTGCATACGAACCGCGAATTCAGGGGCGGTTTCGCACCCCATGGCCCATCCACGGCGGAACTTAACGGTAACGGGATGTTCCACCGCCCGGCTTACCGCAGACACGATGGAGGCGGCCAGGTCCGGATCGCGCATAAGCGCGCTGCCGTCGCCTTTCGTGACGATCTTGCGCGCAGGGCATCCCATGTTGATATCGATATAGGCGAGATTTTCGCCCATGACCTGCTCGATCCAAGCTGCTTGGGACGCCATGGTGTCGGGCTCGTGGCCGAAAAGCTGCACAGCGACCATATCCTCGCCTTGCGCCAGGTCGAGTAGATGACGCGTTTTCTCGTTGGCATAGGAAAGGCCCTTGGCGGAAACCATTTCGGTATACGTCAAATCGGCGCCTTGCTCGCGGCACAGCGTGCGAAACGCCATGTCCGAAACGCCCGCCATGGGCGCAAGCAGCAGGCGATGGCGATTAAAGAAATCGTACATGCGCCCGCCCTACATCGCAGACAGGATGTTCACACCGGAGACCAGCGTGAACCCGAGCAATACGATAAGGGCTATGACCACCACGATGCAGCCAAGACCTGCGGCCTTCGTACCGCCGCGCTGAGCCCGCTCGAGCTCTTCGCGAGCCTTCTTATCGTCGAACGCATCGTCCAACCAGTTGTAATCGTCGCGCTTTGCGCCCATATTTCGCAACAGCCCCTAATCGTCGACCTTCAAAATAGCCATGAACGCTTCCTGCGGCACCTCGACGTTGCCGATGGCCTTCATGCGCTTCTTGCCCTGCTTCTGCTTCTCGAGCAGCTTGCGCTTGCGGCTGATGTCGCCGCCGTAGCACTTCGCTAGCACGTCCTTGCGCTTGGCCTTCACCGTCTCGCGCGCAAGCACGCGTCCACCGATGGCGGCCTGGATAGGAACCTCGAACATCTGGCGAGGTATGATCTCCTTGAGCTTTTCGGTAAGCACGCGGCCGCGATCGTAAGCTTTATCGCGATGCACGATGAAGCTGAGCGCGTCGATAGGCTTACCGGAAAGCAGGATATCAAGCTTGACCAGGTTCGATGGCTTGTATCCGTCGAAGTCGTAGTCAAGGCTGGCGTAGCCTTTTGTGTTGGACTTGAGCTTGTCGAAGTAGTCCATGATCAGCTCCGAGAGCGGAATCTCCCACAGCATTTCCACCGTGTGCTGCGACAGGTAGTTCATGGTGACGAACGTGCCGCGACGCGCCACGGTCAGGTCCATGACCGCGCCGACGTAATCGGGCGGGATGAGGATCTTCGCCTTCAAGTAAGGCTCCTCGATGCGCTCGATCTCGCCGGGGTCGGGCATCTCCTGCGGGGAATGCAGGCTGATCATCTCGCCGCCTTGACGAAACACGTGATACTCCACCGAAGGCGCGGTGGCGAGCAGGTCCAGGTTGAACTCGCGTTCCAGGCGCTCCTTGACCACTTCCATATGCAGCAGGCCCAAAAAGCCCACACGGAAGCCGAAGCCAAGCGCATGGGACTTCTCGGGTTCCCAGATGAGCGCAGGGTCGTTGAGCGACAGCTTCTCGAGCGCCTCTTTGAGCGGCTCGTACTGATCGGAATCGATGGGGAACAGGCCCGTGTAGACCATGGGCTTGGCCTCACGATAACCCGGCAGGGGCTCGTCGACGCCGCCCTCGGCCAACGTGAGCGTATCGCCCACCTTAACCTGGGAAAGGTCCTTCAGGCCGGTGACCAGGTAACCGACCTCGCCCACGCCGAGCTGCGGCAGCGGCTCCTCGGCAGGATGACGCGCTCCCACCTCTTCGGCCAGGATAATCTTGCCGCTGGCCATGAGCTTGAGTTTCTGGCCCTTGCGCATGGCGCCGTCCACCACGCGCACCAGAGCCACAACGCCGCGGTACGGATCGAAGTAGCTGTCGAAGATGAGCGCGCGCAGGGGCGCATCGGCGTCGCCCTGCGGCGCGGGGATGTTGTACACCACGGCCTCGAGCAGGTCGTGGACGCCCACGCCGGTTTTGCCGCTTGCCAGCACGGCGTCGTCAGCCGGGATCGCAAGGCCATCCTCGATCTCGGCCTTGACGCGCTCGGGCTCGGCACTGGGAAGGTCGATCTTATTGATGAGCGGGATGATCTCAAGGTTGGCGTTCATGGCCATCATGGCGTTAGCCACCGTTTGCGCCTCGACGCCCTGGGTGGCATCGACCACGAGCACGGCGCCTTCGCATGCAGCCAGACTGCGGCTGACCTCGTAAGTGAAATCGACATGACCAGGGGTGTCGATGAGGTTGAACTGGTACGTCTCGCCATCATCGGCGGTATAGTTGACGCGAACGGCCTGGCTTTTGATGGTGATGCCGCGTTCGCGCTCGATGTCCATGCTGTCAAGCAGCTGGGCCTGCATATCGCGATGCGCCACGGTGCCGGTCATCTCCAAGACGCGGTCGGAGAGCGTGGACTTGCCATGGTCGATATGGGCGATGATGCTGAAATTTCGGATATGGGATGGGTCGGTCATGTCCCCCTCTTGCTTTCTGATGCCGTATGGATGCGACGGTTGCACGGCAAGGCCGGGCAACAGGTTTCCCTGCGCTGCGCACGATGCGGTTTCGACGTGCACCGCGATGATTGCATAAGAACGGATTTTACCAGCTGGTGGCCGTCCTTACCGCCATAGCACTACAATTCCACGTCAGCGGTCCCGGTGCTCTCCGATGACACCGTGACCAGCTGGGCCTTCACGGAGCCCTGCACCTGCGCGCAAAGCGCCCAGGTGCCTTCGGAGAGCTGCACCTGAGCCGAGCCGTCTTCCGCTTTCACCGAAGAAACCTGCTCGGGAACGAACTTGGAGCCGTCTTCTGAGACGAAGATGGGCTTGCAGACCAAAACCTGCTCGGCGGAGGTTTTCACCGAAACGGTTCCGTTTGACTGAACGGCAGACGCGGGAGCGGCGTCATCGAAGACCTGCTTGCCGCCCGAATGGCAGCTGGAGCAGTCCTGCCCCTGGTCGATGACCTCATGCTGACCCGAGCCGCAGCCTGCAAGCCCAAACGCCGCTGCGAGCGCAAAGGCCATACCTGCCGAAACGGCGACCCTTCGAACACCCATGTTGAACCCCCCTTCAAGAGGAAATCCCGGATAAAGTTGTGCATTGTTCTGCACAACTGCAAATAAACAGGTGCAAAACCGTGCGATATCGGCTATTCTAGCTCATTGCGTATCCGGCATATGCGCGCTCCTGCAATATTCGCAGGGCATCCGCAGACAAGGCTGCATGAAGGATCACCGTGGTGCCGGGTGGCCGATTGGCTAGCTGAATGGGAAATCCTGTCCATTCCCGCATATGAATGCTTTCGCGCTTTGCGCTCGAAGCCATATGCCAATCCGTCACCTGTGCATCTCACCCACTCCTTCGCAGCCGCGCCGAAGGCGCAAAGCAAGCCGAAACCGGCAAACCACGTTAGAGCGAAGGAGTTTCACAATGGCAAACATCAAGAGCCAGAAGAAGCGCAACATCACCAACGAGAAGTCCCGCCAGCGCAACCGCGCCATCAAGTCCGAGCTGAAGACCGCCATCCGCGCTGCACGCGAGGCCGTTGCCGCCGGCGACGCAACCGCTGCTTACGCCAAGGGCCTGTACGCTTGCCGTCTGCTCGACAAGGCCGTCTCCAAGGGCGTTATCCACAAGAACCAGGCCGCAAACCGCAAGTCCGGCGTGATGGCGCTCGTCAACACCATCGTCACCGATGAGGTGCGCGCTGCTTACGTGAAGCCCGAGGCCAAGAAGCAGGAGGCCACCGGCTCCAAGAAGGCCGCTCGCAAGGCTGAGAAGGCTGCCGCTTACAAGGCTGCCGCCGAGGAGAAGGCCAAGCGTGTTGCCGAGCAGCAGAAGCTCGAGGCCGCTGCCGCCGAGCGCAAGGCAAAGGAGGCCTCAGCGGCCGCCGCTGCCGAGGCTGCCGCTGAGGCTGAGGCCGCCGAGGGCGAAGAGGCTGCTGAATAGCATCTCATCTGCTAGTGAACCAAGAACGGCTCCGGATTCCCGGAGCCGTTCTTTTTTATATGAAACAGGCGCCGACCTACGTTGATGCCTTTTACACAAACGCGCATCCAACGCGATGATCGGGCGAGCTGGGGCCGAATCGGACGCGCACATCCCACCCGACCAACCAAGCACTTGAACACGAACCGATGTCGCAAAACGGGCTCGAATCGCACCGCTACCCCCGCTTCGCGGTGACGTTCACCACCCACTCGCGGAATGCCGCATCAGGGTCGGCGCCGCTTTTCATAGCTTGCTCGGTATCGCGAGCGGTGATAAGCGCTTGCCGCAACTCCTGCGGAGTGTACTTCCGCGCCCATGCCGCATGGTTTTTCACACGCCAGTCGGGCTGCTTGAGCGCGGCGGCTATCCCTCGCCCCTGCCCGCGGGCGGCAAGGCTTTGCGCGCACATAAGCTCGCGGATGCGCGTGACGCACATGGGGAGCAGCGCATGGGGCGATACCGATTTCATGCGCTGCAGGTCGAGCAGGCACTTCGCCGTGTCGCGTGCCGCGAACGCGTTTGTGAACTCCCAAGGCTTGACCTCGGCAGTACGGCTGACAAGCGATCGCACCTCTTGCTCCCCGACCGCCGCGGTGCCGGAATGAGCAAGGGCAACCTTCTTGATTTCGGCATCAAGATGAACGGTATCCTCACCCACCAGGTTCACAAGAGCGATGGCGGCACCTTCCGAAAACGTGACCCCGTGGCCAACCGCCATGGAGCGCACCAGTTTAGGCAGGTCGCGGGCCTTCGGCGGGGCGCAGTCGATCACCGCGGTTTTGCCGTGCTTTGCAACCGCTTTATACAGGCGGGTGTTCTTCGCAAGCTTCTCGGCAACGAGGGCGAGCACGGTGGTCTCGCAAGGCGCATCCAAATAGCTGACGATAGGTTCCGAATCGGCCTTCTTCAGCTTATCGGCCTCGCGAACCTCCACCAAGCGGACAGGGGATGCAAACGGAATGGTATTGCATGCGTTGACCACATCGTCGCCAGTGAATTCAGCCCCTTCGAACACATCGGAGTTGAACGATAAATCGCCCATGCTTGACAGACGCGTGCGAAGCCGCTTCATAACGGCATCGCGCTTCAAGGCATCCTCACCGGTGATGAGGTACACGGGAAGCAGGGATTGGTTGTTCTTCGAATCAGTCATAGCCCCATTTTACCGCAGCGTTTCCACGCTGATATGGTCCTTAGCGAATCTGCATGCCACATCCCCGTGCTCATCGGTGCGCATCACCGCGCTTCCCGCACGTTCAAGGGACTCCATCGTCGATGCGGCAGGATGCCCATAGCGGTTCCTTGCCCCCACCGAACAGAGGGAAATCTCTGGAGACAATGCAGCTGCTTGTTCTTGCGTCAGCGCGTTTTTCGACCCGTGATGGCCGACCTTGTACACGTCGACCCCGTCGATCAACCCGGCGGATAGCATCTGCGAAACCTCCTCATGCTCGGCATCCCCCACCAACAAGCTTCGCCACTCCCGGTTGCCGTCTCCATCGATATCGGTATCCACGGTAAAGCAGAGACTATCTCCATTGCCGCCTTCGTCCTGAAACGCAACCGGCCACACGCAGGTGAATTTAAAAGCACCGAACCGAAGCTTATCCCCTTGCGATAAACCCTCGATCCGTTCCTTCCCCACCAGCATATTCGCATGCTGCCGAAGCTTGGCGCACGAGACACAAGAGCACGCAAGGCCATCACGGGCAAGGAGAACGCGATCAACCTGCACCACGCCATCAAGCGACGCCAACGATCCCATGTGATCATCGTCGGGGTGCGTGACGACAAGGGCATCAAGACGGGTGATATGATGCCGCGCCAACGCTTGACGGAGCAAGGCGTCTTGATTGCCCGTGTCCACCAGCACCGAATGCTTGCCGCTACGGATAAGAATGGCATCGCCTTGTCCGACATCAAGCGCGACGATCTCGCATCCTCCATACGAACTCGATGCTTTCAACAGGGCGAACATGATCGCGCAGGCGATACCGGTTACCGACAGCAACCGATACGCCGAACGAGAATCCGGCTTTGGCCACCAAAGCCATAGCGCGCAGGCCAACACGAAACCTGCTAGTAACGCAACGAAAGCCGGGGCAACGATCGGGATGCTCGCGTAGGGAATCGATGCGCATGCCTGGACCACCTTTAATAGCAACGACGCGCTTGCGCACGTAATGGAAGCGACGACGCCAGGCAACGGAAGCATCGCACATACGAACGCCCCTATGATGCCGGCTGCGCAGACCGGGCCGAACAGCGGCGCGATGGCGATGTTGGCAACCGGAGCCGCTAAAGGAAGCTGGCTGAACAAGGCCGCAGAAAACGGCGTCGCGAGCACCGATGAGGCGAACGTCAACGCCAACGCCTCACGTACAAAAGCCGGCAACCATCCCAAACAAGCCTTCAACCACGAGTTAGCCAAACCGCCGAACACGACGATCCCGAGCGTGGCCAAAACCGACAGCGCGAACGAGGACGACAACGCCGCCTGGGCATCAAGGGCGATCATAACGACGATGCAGCATCCAAGCGCGGATAACGACGAGGCCCGGCGTCGAGCCGTCCACGACGTCATTCCAGCTAATGTCATAAGCGTAGCTCGAATGGCGGAAGCCGGCATAGCGGTAAGCGCCAGGTATGCCGCGAGCAACATGATTTGAGCAGCTACCGAAATCGGCTTGGGAACGCGCAACGCGCCAAGTATCGAGGCCATGAGCGCTGCTACGATGGAGAGATGCGCACCGGAGACCGCAACCACATGCGCAAGCCCGCTGACCTGGAATTGCCGGTATACCGACTCTGGCAAACCAGCCCTCCATCCGCAGGAGATAGCGGCTGCAAGGCCCATATCGCCACGTAACGGCTCCGTAAGCGCCCGCACGGCGCGCTCCCGAAACGATAGGAGCGCAGCACCTGGACCCCGAAGCTCAACACGCTCGCAGGTTCTCAATTTGACGTTTGCGACGATGCCGCGTTGCCAACCCCGCGGTGCGCGATCTTCGGAAAATTCCGATATCGTGCCGTAGCCGGTAAACCGCTGGCCATACATAGGCAGAGCGTAGTCGCAGGGAAAGGAGATTTTCGCCGTGAACGATCGGTCAGACCCCTCCGCCTGCACTCGAGCTGTACAGGAAACGCCGAATTCGCCTTGCACACCATCCGATAACGCGGTGATGCGCAACAGGCCCTGCGACCCGAGAGCCACCTGTTGAGCTTGATGAAGTCGCGCCCCTTGCGCGAAGCCTAAAGCACCGCCGCACAACAAGCCCACTACAAGCACCAACGCAAGAAGGTGCCTTCGACGGCGCCAAAGCAGGCAGAGACAGCATACGCACGCGACAAGCCCGCTCGCACATAACGCAGCACACACGACGACCGAAAGCGAACGCGCAGACAGCAACGCGACAACGGACCCCGCCCAAACGCCTAGCGCAAATGCCAGCACAGGAGGAATCGCCGGGCGCAAGGGAAACGAGGCCTCGTCCTCAACGGTCCGGTTCCCAGGAACAACCGTATCCCGAAGCAACTCGCTTTGGGCAGCGCCTACCCGACGCAAATCGAATCCGCCAACGATGCGTACTTCTTGTCTCCGATTCCGGACACCCGTTTAAGGTCCTCGACGGTTTTAAACGGGCCATTGGCCTGCCTATCCGCAACGATGCGCTGCGCCAATGCGGGACCCACCCCGTTGAGCTGCTGCAGCTGATCGACCGTTGCCGCGTTGATGTCGACCTTCCCGTTTACGAGAGCCCCACCCGATGACGCCGCAGACGCACCGGAATCCGCTGCGGCAGGCGCCTCAGAGCCGCTAGCTTGCTGCATGCTGGGAACGATGATCTGCTCCCCATCCTGCACCTGACGGGCAAGGTTGAGCGCATCGACGGCAGCGTCCTCGGCAAAACCGCCTGCCGCATCGACGGCCTGCTGCACTCGCGCATCGCCGGCAAGCTCATATAACCCAGGATCGACCACCGACCCTCCAACATGCACGAACAGAGAAGTGCTCTCGCTTTGCGAAGGATCCACCTGCCCCGATTCACCATGCGAAGCATCGGCCTTCTCAACGGTGAAGCCGGAATCCGGCGCGACCACCGAAGCCAGGCCCACACCGCCTGCGACCAAAACGCAAATCGCAACAGCTGTAATGCCTATCACAACGGGAAGGCGCACCCCGCCCATATGCAGCTTGGCGCGAACCGAATCGGCGTACCGAACGAAATCCATAAAAGCCCCTTTCCTTGATTTCGGAAAGCATAGCTCCGCCATCTTGCAGAACCCTTGTCGACAAGACCGATGCGAGTCCCATAAACCTTGCAAGATGAGGGAACAGCAACCCGGGTCGCAGACCTTCCAAGCACCAAGAAAAGTCGTTGAGAGCTAGAGAGCGTCTCCAAGCATCGCCGAGAAATCGTTCCTTGAGCCAAAAAGCCAAAGAGACGCAAAGTTGATAGGCCGATCGACACTCGGAAATAAACTCAACTCGATAAGCGCCTTTCAGCGAAGTCGAAAGCCACACAGCACAACCAGGCCCCGTTTTCGTATAGCCGAACACGCGAGAAGGCCGTGCAAAAGCGCGGCCTTCTCGTTTGAATCTCATGTTGCACCCGAGAATAGGGTGTCGACCCAGCGCGATATCCGCAGGAAACGCTATTCCTTGCGCGGCTTTTTCTTCTTGTAGCCCGGGCACTTGTAGTCGTGCGGCTCCGCGGCGTCGGCGAGCTCGGACACCCATTGATCGACGGGAAGCGCCGATTCGGACTCAAGCACGTCTTCGAGCTGCGCATGCGTCTCGGGATTGCGCGGCATGAACAGCGTGCAGCAATCGGGGGCATCCTGAGACGAGATCTCGAAGGTGCCGACCTGCTGCGCCATATCGATGATCTCCAGCTTATCGGTGCCGATGAGGGGGCGGAACACCGGCATATCCACCGCCGCATCGGTGCAGCGGATGTTATCCAAGGTTTGCGAGGCCACCTGGCCGAGCGACTCGCCGGTTACGAGGGCCTTCGCCCCTTCCCGACGGGCGATCTCCTGCGCAACCTTGAACATGAGGCGGCGATACATGATGACGCGCAGCTGAGGAGGCACCGTCAGCGAGATCTCGCGCTGGTAATCGCCGAACGGCACGACATACACGCGGCCTATGCACCCGGTCCTCTCGAGCACATGCGCGATATCGTCGACCAGGTACTCGCTGGTGTCGCTGGTTTGCGGGCGGCCGGAGAAGTGCATGCCGATGCACACGGCGCCGCGACGCGCCATGCGCCACGTTGCCACCGGCGAGTCGATGCCGCTGGATAACAGACAGGCAACCTTGCCCGAGCTTCCAACCGGAAGGCCGCCGACGCCGCGCACGCTGCGAGCGTACACGTAAGCAGCGTTCTGCACCACTTCAACGCCCACCACCACGTCGGGATTCTTCATCTGAACCTGCTTTTCGGGGTGCGCCTCGCACAGCGCAGCGCCGATGATGCGGTTCATATCCATGGAACCGACTTCGAAGTCGGT
>ERZ1034969.272-NODE-272-length-36114-cov-28.553815_pt1 | contig 36114 bp, 23 predicted proteins | sample MGYA00520624_ERZ1034969 | MGnify/ENA primary metagenome ERZ1034969 (study PRJEB33766, sample SAMN09781776) | gut metagenome | biome: gut microbiome | host: Homo sapiens | place: Madagascar | study: EMG produced TPA metagenomics assembly of the PRJNA485056 data...
GCCCCGGATTTTCCAGGCCGGCCAACGTCTATGTTGGCGTCGACCTTCCCGCAAAGCCTTTGCCCTTCGTCGAGTCACGCCAACACGCCCCGGATTTTCCAGGCCGGCCAACGTCTATGTTGGCGTCGACCTTCCCGCAAAGCCTTTGCCCTTCGTCGAGTCACGCCAACACGCCCCGGATTTTCCAGGCCGGCCAACGTCTATGTTGGCGTCGACCTTCCCGCAAATCCTTTGCCCTTCGTCGAGTCATGCCAGCACGCCCCGGATTTTCCAGGCCGGCCAACGTCTATGTTGGCGTCGACCTCCCCGCAAATCCTTTGCCTTCCGCCAGGTCACGCCAACAAGCTCAGGCTTATTCTTGTGGCCCTTACCATTGACATCCTTGCCGGAACAAGTGAAGAGTAAAAAGATTGCGAAATGATTGCGGTTCGCAATCAAAAAAGATATAATGAAAAAAAGTGGAGGTGACATCAATGGCAAGAACTGCAAGTGTATTCGCACGTGTTGAACCTGAAGTGAAAGAACAGGCGGAGCTGGTACTCGATCAACTCGGTATTCCAATGTCCAATGCAGTGGGAATGTTTCTGAGACAGATTGTACTTCAAAGAGGAATTCCTTTTGAAATGAAACTTCAATCCTGTGAAGAGCCGGTTTCATATGGCTCTTTGACAAAAGAGCAATTCAGTATAGAGATAGAGAAAGGGATGGAAGATATTAAGGCTGGTAGAGTGTATTCGGCGGATGAAGTCGAAGCAGAAATGAAACAGGAATTTGGCATATGAAGTATAGAGTGATGTATACAGCAGGGGCAAAGAAGGATTTGAAGAATATTTGAGGACTTCGATTTTTCCCGGTGGACAATTACCTGGTATTTTACAAGACAGATGAAGAAACTGAAATGGTATACGTAGTGCGAATTATGTATAGCGGACGTGATATTCATAAACTGTTGCGGCAAACAGAAGATGTTTTAGGAACCTAAAAGGGGAGGGCGCATGAACAAAAAGTGGCTTTTAGTAATCCTGTTGATTGCATCGGCATCGTTTAATTTTGTTTTGTTAACGTTGCCGGAATCCCCGAAGGATACGCCGGTGGGTACGTATCAGACAGTTGTGGATGACGTTGATGTTATCATAGCTATTGAAAGCGATGGTAATTATTGCATCTATAAGCCGAACGATTCGGTTATACAGAAAGGCAAGTATACCGAAAAAGGAAACGTGTTGACGTTGGATGGTAATGCCAAAGACATAATGTACCATTCTGATGAGGATATCATTTATAATCTCGAAAAGAAGTCCCTGGTGGTATTTAAGCGAGAAAGCAAAATGCCGACATACGTAGGACTGGATGATTCCGAGCTGGAGTAAATGATCTAGTCTATGAAATAGGTTCGCAGCACAGACAGACAAGCAGACCCGTGATTTCGAAGTTCGAAGTCGTGGGTCTGCTTTTACTTTTTTCTGTGGTACAATATACGTATTGCGAAAGGCAGTGTAGCATAATTGAGAGCAAAGGCTTGGATGAAGTATTTGAAAGAAGGACGGCCATGGAATTCATTGAACAAAATAGCCTTTATGGGCGGAAATTTTCAATAGCGAAAGAGAACCCATCGATTCCCGGATGCACAATTTCAAAAGAAATTCATAGCGGCGAGAATTATATTACCGTTTTTTCGCTGGCGAAGAACACGGACATCAGCGCCGAGATTTACCCTTATTATAAGATGATTGTTGTCGCAGCCGGAAGCCTGGAGGTGTATGGAAACAATGGTTTTACCCGAAACCTGGAAACCGGGGACAGCATCGTGACACTGACAGACACGCCGATGGGCATGCGAACGTCAGAAGGAACCGTTTATACCGAAGTAGCAGTAAGAAAGGATGATATTATGAACGAATTAATTAAAGCCGGAGAGGTTTTTCGTTTGGCAGAACTTGTACCTTATGCGGATGGCAAAATTGTAAATATGGATGTGGTGCATAACGATAAAATGAAGTTCGTTGTCATGGCATTTGACGAGGGAACCGGGCTGTCGGAACATGCCGCTCCCGGGGAGGCAATCATATTCGCGCTGGATGGCGAGGGGGTCATCGGTTACGAGGGCGAGGAACATCCGATTCAAGCCGGTGAGAACTTCCGCTTTGCGAAAGGCGGGCTGCATTCGGTAAAAGCAACGAGGAAATTTAAGATGGCACTTCTTCTTACGTTGGAATAAGAACTTCCAAGGAGTGATGGTATGGACAACAAGACGGAGAAAATCAATCAGAATAATATTGTGGATAGTTTTGTTAAAACTGATGACATCTTAAAAGATATGTGTGGAATCATCGAGTCCTCACAAAAAGCAGCGTACCGGGCGGTCAACACAACGCTGATACAGAGAAACTGGCTTCTTGGTTATAGAATTGCAAGTGAAGAATTGCAAGGCGAGGATAGAGCGAAATATGGAGCTGAAATTATAAAAAAGTTGGCAAAAGAACTATCGGCTGAATATGGAAAAGGTTATACAAAGTCAAACTTATATAGTTTCTATTCTTTTTACAAGACCTATCCTGAGATTTTCCAGACACCGTCTGGAAAATCTGTTGGACTGTTGTCTTGGTCACACTATGCAGCATTATTACAAGTTAAAGACAAAGCTGCTCGTGATTGGTATGAGAAGGAAGCCGCAGAGCAGACTTGGAGTGTCCGCACTCTGCAACGAAACATTTCTTCTCAGTATTATTACCGCATGCTGGAGACTCAGAAAAAAGAGCTGGTAGAACTTGAAATGAAGGAACTGACGTCACCGTATCAAAATGATAAGCTGGAGTTTATCAAGAATCCGGTCGTTGCAGAGTTCTTAGGATTTGCTCAGAATACAGATTTTACCGAGAGTGACCTGGAGAAGAGCATTCTCTCCAATCTTCAGAAATTCTTGATGGAACTTGGAAAGGGATATGCTTTTGTGGCAAGACAGCAGCATATCCATACGGAGAAGCAGGACTATTACATCGACCTCGTGTTTTACAATTACATACTGAAATGTTTTGTCCTCATCGACTTGAAAACAGAGAAAATCACGCATCAAGACGTAGGGCAGATGGACATGTATATCCGCATGTATGATGAACTGAAGCGCAGTGAAGGCGATAACCCAACAATCGGTATTGTACTTTGCTCCGATACCGATGATGATATCGCCCGATATTCCGTTATGCACGGCAATGAACAGCTATTTGCTTCCAAGTACAAATTATACCTGCCGACGGAAGAAGAATTGAAAGCAGAGATTGAAACTCAAAAGGCGATGTTCTACCTTCAGCAGCAGGAGCGTGAAGAAGGAGACTCACTATGAACAAGCAAGAAACCTATCAATATCTGAAAGATCATAACATTCCGTTTGAAATTACGGAACACCGGGCGGTGTATAACATGGAGGAATTGGAGTCCATCGATCTTCCCTATCCGGAAGGGGACGCCAAAAACCTCTTCGTCCGGGACGACAAGAAAAAGAATTATTATCTGATTACGGTAAAAGGAGACAAGCGCGTCAACCTCAAGGATTTCCGGAAAGCCCACGGGCTGCGGCCACTTTCTTTTGCCTCGCCGGAGGATTTGAAAAAATACATGGACCTGACGCCGGGAGCCGTGACGCCTTTGGGGCTATTGAACGTGGAAGGGGCGCCGATTACTATGTACCTGGACGCGGAATTCAAAGATAGCATCATCGGCATTCACCCCAACGAGAACACGGCGACGGTGTGGCTGCAAGGGGATGACCTGGTGGAACTGCTTCGCGAAAACGGATGCGAAGTGGAAATTGTGGAAATATAGGAGGACAGATGGTACGAGAAATTATGAAAGATCCCTTTTTCCTGGGACAGAAGTCGGAGCCGGCAACGAAAGAAGATCGGACAATCGGCCGGGATTTGATGGACACCCTGCAGGCGCACCGAGACGGATGCGTGGGCATGGCGGCCAACATGATTGGCATCCGAAAGAACATCATTATCGTAAACATGGGCATCATGGATATGGTCATGTTCAATCCGAGAATCCTCTCGGCAAAGAAACCATTCGAGACGGAAGAAGGATGCCTCTCCCTTACCGGTGTCCGCAAAACCACCCGATACGAAGAAATCGAGGTGGAATTCCGGGACATGGATTGGAATCTGCAGCGGAGAGCGTTTACCGGCTGGACTGCACAGGTTATCCAGCATGAAGTGGACCACTGCAACGGCATTGTCATCTAGTTTTCCTTGGGGATTATAATCGTATCTCCCACAAACGCCTTCTTGACAATTGGAGCTTATCAAGCAGATGCAATGAAATACGCCTAGAATTTCAGAGCGACTTCACGCTACTTTTCCAAATTAAGCTAATTAGCGTGAACATTATTTCTGTGATACACGGTTTCGCCATGGTATTTCCTGTGTGACAGTCAACCCGACAAGAACGGTTCACGCTTTTTGAAGGAAATCAGCGCTCTGGCGTGAATCGTCAATGGTAATCCGACACTCCAAAATTAGAATTTTGCAAAAGCAGCGAATTGCGTTCACGCTGAATTCGCATTTTCAGTCAAAACGCGTGAACTGTCTTTAAAATTCTAGATATGTGAGATTGTGCGGGCAAAGCATAGATAATACAATTAGAAAAAACGTTTTCGACCTTGACTTATATCAAATCGAAAACGGAAAGGACTTCACAGCCACTCTGCGAAGTCCTTTTCATATACCTTATTTTTCATCTTCCGAATCCGAAGCTTCCGATTCAATCGGTTTAATCGGGTATTCCTGAATCACCTGCTTCAAACAGCGAATAAAATCATCCACCAGCGGGCTCCGACCCGCATTTTTCTTTCTCGAAAGTCCGATTTCCCGGTAAGTCTCCGGCTCAATCGGCAGGATTTTCGGCTGCAATTCCGGAATTTCCGCCACCACCCGGTTGGAATCGATCATCAGACCGGTGGAAATCGAATATCCTCTTCCCACTGCCACGTTGGTATTTACCGACATCATGCTGATGGTGTTGTCGTTCGGCACCTGATAGGAAATGTCGTACTTATCCAGCAGATTGGTGATATCCCGGTTTCCGTACGGGTTCGGGATGAAAATATATTTGTCCTCGAAATCCTGCACCGAAACGGAATGCTGATGCGGGTCGTTTTTCGGAAGCAATCCGTAGAAACGATCCTGAATCAGCGGCGTCCAACTGTAATCCGGATCGGTCCAGGAGCGAACCGTCAGGCCCACGTCCGCATCGTCGTCCCGAAGCCATCCGTTAATCTGGAACGGGTCTCCGGTAAAAACATTCACCGGGACGTCCGGGTGTTCCGCAGAGAAGCGGGAAATGGTCAGCGGAATCCATTTGATAGAAGCCGACTCGATGGCGGCAATGTTCAGTCCCGCCGCCATGCTGCTGCGTCCCAATGCAATGGAATGCTCCAGCCGTTCCATGGAATCCAAAACGTTCAGGATGTCCGGAAGAATTTTTCGGGCATTGGCGGTAGGAATCCGACTGGTTCCCTTTTTCTCCAGAAGGGAAAAGCCCACCTCATCTTCCAAGCTTTTAATCATGTAAGAAATTCCGGCGTGGGTATAGCCGAATGATTTGGCAACCTTGGTATAACTTCCGGTGTTGCACACAGCCACAAAGGCCTTCAATTTATTAATATCCATAGGCAAACTCCATCAATCTGATGTTAGAACGAATTATTTTTATTATAGAATTCAATGAATATTAATGCAATATATGAAAAAAATTTATCAAACGATAGATAGTCTATAGAAAATATCGATAAAAACTTGACAAGACAAAAGCCTTTAAAATCAAGGAAAATTTAGATAAAAAGAATTCCTTGCAAAATGAAAGTAAAACCAGTTGTTAAAACGCTCACAAAATCGCCCATTGATATTGACGAAAAATTAACGGTTGGTATAATGGAATTGCATTAAAGAAAACACAAAATGTCAGGGGTGGAAAATGATCACACTGGGAATTGATATCGGATCGACAACATCGAAATGCATTCTCCTTCGGGATGGAAAAGAAATCATCGGAAAAAGTCTCCTTGTGGGAGGTATGGGTACGGACAGTCCCAAGAAAGCGATGGATACCGTCCTGAAGGAGTGTGAAATAACACCCGAGGACGTTGCAAGAACGATTGTAACCGGATACGGAAGAAAAAATTTTGAATTCGGCGACGGCGAGGTCAGCGAACTGACCTGTCACGGACTGGGCGGACGGTTCGTTTTTCCGGAACTTCGAAGCGTCATCGACATCGGAGGACAGGATGCGAAAGTCATCGTCTTGTCGGAAAGCGGCAGAATGTCCAACTTCGTCATGAATGACAAGTGTGCGGCAGGCACAGGACGTTTTCTGGATGTGATGGCAACGATTCTCCAAATGGACATTGGCGACTTTGATGCCTGTGCAGCAAAATCCAGCAATCCGGCCTCGATCTCAAGCACTTGCACGGTGTTCGCTGAATCGGAAGTCATCAGCCAGCTGGCAAATGGGGTGAAACGAGAAGATCTGATTGCAGGAATCTGCAGCAGCGTGGCAGCCCGGGTGTCCGCACTGGCAAGGAGGGCTGGCGTAACGCCTATGGTGTGCATGTCCGGCGGAGTGGCAAAGAACGGTGCTGTACGAAGAGCATTGTCCGAAAGCTTGGACATGGAGATCGCGGTGGATCCGCTGGCACAGTACTTCGGTGCTATCGGCGCAGCGCTGTACGCATATCGACAAGCGATAAAATAGCCGGAAGAGCTATTGAAGAGAATACTATTTTTACAACACATTACTGAATTGCGAAAGAAAGCAGGAGGTTCTTATGGCAGAGGAAAAGAAAGCCCGCCGTCCGGTGGATCCGAATTCGGCGAAGTACAAACTCGGTAAAATCGCTTCCGATGCATTTGCGGATGCCATCGAGGCGAAGAAGGAAGGAAAACCGGTTGCGTGGGTATCCAGTAACTTCCCGGTAGAAATTCCGGAAACTTTGGGACTGGCAACTGCATATCCGGAGAACCAGGCAGCGGGAATTGCTGCAAGAGGTGCCGGCGAAAGAATGTGCGAAGTGGCAGAAGCGGATGGATATTCCAACGACATCTGTGCGTATGCTCGAATCAGCATGGCGTACGCGAAGCTGAAGGAATGTCCGGAGCAGGACGTGGCAATGCCGGATGTACTGCTCTGCTGCAACAACATCTGCAACTGCATGATTAAATGGTACGAAAACCTGGCCATTGAACTGAATATCCCGATGATCCTTCTGGACATTCCGTTCAACCCGGATTACGAAGTGTCCCAGGCGGAAATCGATTATGTATCCGCTCAGTTTTGGGATGCGGTACACACCCTGGAGAACCTGTTCGACCTGAAGTGGTCCGACGAGCGGTTCAAGGAAGTGACCGGATTCAGCTGCCGCTCCAGCAGAGCATGGCTGGATGCAACGGCACAGGCGAAGTACACACCATCTCCGTTCAACGGCTTTGACCTTCTGAACCACATGGCGGTAATGGTAACCGCAAGAGGCAAGGAAGCGGCCGGAGAGGCGATGGAGCAGCTCCTGAAAGAATACAAAGAAAACCACGAGAACGGCACCAGCACCTATCGCGGCGAAGAGAAATACAGAGTGATGTTCGAAGGAATCGCTTGCTGGCCATATCTGAGAGCGACTTCTCACGGCCTGCGGGACAGAGGTATTAACATGGTAACCACCATTTATGCCGATGCATTCGGTTTCGACTACCACTCCTTCGATGAGATGATCGCCGCATACTGCAGCGTACCGAACGCCATCAACCTTGAGAAATCCAGAGATAAGAGAATCAAGCTCTGCAAGGACAATAACGTGGAAGGACTTCTGGTTCATACCAACCGTTCCTGCAAACTGTGGAGTGGATTCATGAGCGAGATGAGCCGTCAGATCGGCGAAGCTTGCGGAATTCCGGTAACCAGTTTCGACGGCGACCAGGCAGATCCGCGGAACTTCTCCGAAGCACAGTACGATACCCGCGTACAGGGCTTGATGGAAATCATGGAAGCGAACAAAGAAGCGAAGGGAGAGTAACGATGGTAAACGAAATTTTCGATCAGTTTCATAAGATAGCAACAGCACCGCGTGCTCAGATGGATTCCTATCTCCAACAGGGTAAAAAAGTCGTTTTGACTTCCCCTGTCTATACTCCTGAAGAAATACTCCATTCAATGGGATTCGTGCCAATGGGCGCGTGGGGTGCTGATGTTGAACTGAACCGTTCCAAAGAATATTTTCCGGCATTCCTATGTTCCATCGTGCAGTCCATGCTGGAACTGGGAATCAACGGAGCCTATAAGGGTGCCAGCGCAATCGTCATTCCGTCTCTGTGCGATACACTGAAGACGCTGGGAGAGAACTGGAAATATGCCGTGAAGGATATTCCGTTCATTCCGATGACTTATCCGCAGCACAGAAAGCCGGCATACGGCATTGCGTACACAAAGGCCGGATATGAAAGAGTGATTCACGATCTGGAAAAGCTGGGTGGCAAGTTCGACGCAGCCGCACTGGCAGAATCCAATCGAATCTATAACAGACACAATCAAGTAATGCGCCGGGCAGAAGAAGTTCTGGCGAACCATCCTGAAATCACAGCGGCACAGCGTAGCGACCTGTTCAAGAGTGCGTTCTTCATGCTGAAAGAAGAGCATACCGCACTGGTAGAGCAGCTCATTAAGGAACTGGAAGGCACCGCACCGGCAGCGGAAAAGCTTCCGATTATCGTCTCCGGTATCCTGACAGACGCACCGCAGCTGAATGCCATCATGGATGAGCTGGGATTCCACATCGTGGCCGACGATGTAGCGGCACAGTCCCGTCAGTATCGGACCGATGTTCCGGAAGGCGATGATGCCCTTCAGGCACTGGCAGAGAAGTTCGGAAATATGGACAACTGTTCCGTTCTCTACAATGTGGAAAAACCAAGAGTGCAGTGGATTGTGGACACAGCAAAAGAGAGAAACGCCAAAGGCGTTATCGTGGTCATGACGAAGTTCTGCGATCCGGAAGAATTCGACTACGTGATGATCAAGAAGGCATGCGAAAAGGCGGACATTCCGGTGACATTAATCGAAGTAGACCGTCAAATGAAGCAGTTTGAACAGATTCGAACCAATCTCGAAACATTCCGGGATATGGTGAATATGTAGCTTAGAAAAGCAGGAGGTTATGAAATGAGCGAAGTAAGACTCCCCCTGGAAGGGGTGAAGGTTGTAGAGCTGGCAACATTTATTGCCGCTCCTTGTACCGCAAGATTCCTCGCTGACCTGGGTGCAGACGTTATCAAAGTGGAAGCTCCGAAGGGAGACCCGCTGAGATACACCGCTGTGAACGAAGGTCGTCCGCTGGATCAGAAGGAAAACACATCCTACGACTTGGAGAATGCCGGCAAGAGATGTATTTCCCTGAACACGAAATCCGAAGAAGGAAGAGAAGCTCTGGAAAAGTTGATTGCCGATGCGGATGTATTTATCTGCAACTGGCGTCAGGGACCGCTGAAGAGAGCCGGCCTGGATTGGGAAACCCTCCACGCAAAGTATCCGGCACTGGTATTCGGTTATGTTTCCGGATACGGCGAAGTGGGACCGGACAAAGATCTGCCGGGATTCGATTTCACCGCATTCTATGCAAGAGGCGGAATTCTTGGACCTCTGAGAGATAAAAAGAGCCTGCCGATGCTCACCGTACAGGGCTTCGGAGATCACCAGGTAGCAATGAACCTGGCGGCCGGCGTACTGGCAGCACTGTATCGTGCAAAGACTACCGGTGAAGGCGATCAGGTTGTAGTATCCCTCTTCCACAGTGCCGTATGGGACGTATCCCTGATGCTGCAGGCCAGCCAGTATGGCTCCGACAGCTGCAAGTTCCCGATGGAGAGATGGGAGAACGGAAACCCGCTGACTCTGGCATACCAGACCTCAGACGATCAGTGGCTCCAGATTGCGATGCCGCAGTATGACAGACATTATCCGGTTCTCATGAATGCCATGGGACACCCGGAGATGGCAGAGAATCCGAAGTTCTATCCGCAGAAGAATCTGGTTCCGAACAGAAAAGAATTCTCGGAATGGATTACCAACGAGTTCCGCGGAAAGACCTGCGACGAGTGGTGCAAGATTCTGGATGCGGCCGACCTGCCTTACGCAGTGGCACAGAACTGGGATACACTGCTGGAAGACAAGCAGGCATGGGCTTCCGACATCTTTTACGAAATGCAGTACAGCAACGGAAACAAGCGTACGCTGGTTAGACCGCCTGTAATGTTCAAGGAAATGGGTTTGCCGGAATACAACAGAGGACCGTATCTGGGTGAACAGACCGAAAGCATTCTGAAGGAATATGGATATTCCGATGAAGAAGTAGCAAAACTTCTGGAAGAAGGCGCTGCCATTCCGATGGACCCGGCACTGAGAGATTAGTGGGAATATCGGAAACGTGTAGATCGTGAAAATGTTTTTACACCGGCTGCTATAGAGTTAGGGACTGGAAACAAATTAGTGATCAAAACGGGACCCGGCAGAGGGTCAAAAGTAAAGGAGAAGAAGATATGAAAATTGCTGCTTATGAAGTCCGTCCGGACGAAAAACCGGTTATTGAAGCTCGCTGCAAGGAACTGGGAATCGAACTGATTTCCACCGGATCGATCCTGGATTCTTCCACCGTAGAGATGAGCAAGGGCTGCGACGGCGTAACCACACTGGGACAGAGTGATTTCTCCAAGAGCATTCTGGACACCATGGTAGAGAACGGCGTAAAGGTTCAGGCATTCCGCTGCGTTGGATACGACTACATCGACGTTCCTTACGCAAGAGAGCTGGGACTTCGGATTACCCACGGAAGCTACGCTCCGAACGGCGTTGCGGAATACACCGTAATGGCAATCCTGATGAGCATCCGGAAAGCGAAGAAGGCGCTGTACAACACAAACGACAACGACTTCACTCTGAAGGGTAAAATGAGCCGGGAACTGCGTTCCCTCACCGTGGGTGTTATCGGTGCCGGCAAGATTGGATACACCGTTATCAAGATTCTGTCCGGATTCGGATGCCGTATCCTGGCATACGATATGTACCAGAACGATGCAGTAAAAGAATATGCAACTTACGTGGATCTGGATACCCTGTACAAAGAATCCGATGTTATCACACTGCACACCAACCTGTCCGAGAGCACAGAGAATATGATCGACGGAGAGGCGCTGTCTAAGATGAAGAACGGCGTGGTTCTGGTGAACAATGCCCGCGGCGGTCTGATGGATATCGATGCCATCATCGACGGCGTGGAATCCGAGAAAATCGGCGCGCTGTTCATGGATGCATTCCCGGGCGAAGAGGGCATCATCCACATTCCGCACGATGAGGATATCATCCGCACGCCTGGAATGCCTTACTTCAAGCTGAAGTATCTGCGGTCCTTCGTGAACGTAATTCACACACCGCACATGGCATTCTTTACGGAAGAGGCCGGCAGATCCATGGCACTCTCCGGTATCGACGGAATTTACGAAGTGCTGACCAAAGGTTCTTCCGCACACGAAATTCCACAATAAAATGAATCGGTAAGGCCGGGAGGGGGACTTACTCTCCCGGCATTTTAAAGCAAAAATCAAGGAGGAAAACATGATTCTTGACAAAAAGCATGCCCTGCAGCAGAAGCTGTTCCGTCAGTTTGCAGAGACGGAATTCACCAAAGAACTGCAGGACGAATTGGATCTCACCGGGGAATTCAACTGGGAGATGCATAAAAAAATGGCTCGCTACGGCTTCATGGGAACAAAGATTCCGGCAGAATACGGCGGAGCCGGCGGTGACAGCCTGTCCTATGTATTGATGGACGAAGAATTTGCTCGTCAGGACCTGGTACTGGCAATCTATGCAAACACATCCAACTCTCTGGGCGGCGGCCCGCTGATGCTGGCAGGAAGCAAAGAGCAGAAGGAAAAATATCTGCCGCTGGTTGCAAGCGGTGAGAAAATCATGGTATTCGGATTGACCGAGCCGGGTGCCGGCTCCGATGCCGGTGGTACCACCACCACTGCAATTCCGGATGGTGACGATTATATCATCAACGGCCGTAAGTGCTTTATCTCCGGTGCACCGATGGCAGACTGGATTATTATTTTCGCAAAGACCGATCTGAGCCTGAAGGGCTCCAGAGGAATCTCCATGTTCATCGTGGACATGCACGCCGACGGCGTTTCTCTGGGCGCTCCGGAGAAGAAGATGGGTATCAAGGGTTATCCGACTTGCGACGTTGTATTCGAAGACGTTCGCGTTCCGAAGGAAAACCTGGTAGGACCTCTGAACAAGGGATTCCAGTATGCGATGAAGACTCTGGACGGCGGACGTCTGGGCGTAGCCGCAATGGCAATCGGTCTGGCGCAGGGTTGTCTGGACGAAGCCGTGAAGTATTCCATGGAGAGAAAGCAGTTCGGACACAGACTGGCAGATTTCCAGGCTATTAGCTTCAAGATTGCTAAGATGCAGAGCGAACTGGAAGCAGCTCGTCAGCTGACCTATCACGCAGCGGTTCTGAAGGATGCCAACCATCCGGATGCCAGCAAGGCGTGCTCCGAAGCGAAGTTCTTTGCCGCAGAGATGGCAAACAGATGCGCATACGAAGCCGTTCAGATTCACGGCGGATACGGATACATCGAAGAGTACAGAGTGGAAAGAATGTACCGTGACGCTCGTATCCTGAGCATCTTCGAAGGAACCAGTGAAATCCAGCAGGTGGTTATCGCCAACAGCCTGCTCAGAAAGTAAGGAGGTAACGGAAATATGAAAATTTTGGTAACTGTAAAGCAGGTTCCTGATACCTCCGGCAAGGTAGCAGTGAACGATGACGGTACGCTGAACCGTGCATCCATGCAGACAATCATCAACCCGGATGACCTGAATGCGGTGGAAGCGGCTCTGGCGCTGAAAGACGAATATGGCTGTGAGGTAGTTGCATTCACCATGGGACCGCCTCCTGCAGAAGGCATGCTGAGAGAGCTGATGGCAATGGGCGTGGACGAAACCGTGCTGATTTCCGCAAGAGAATTCGGCGGTTCCGATACGTATGCTACATCTCAGATCATTGCAGCGGCAATCGACACCTACGGACTGGGCGACGAAGACATCATCATCGCCGGACGTCAGGCAATCGATGGAGATACGGCACAGGTTGGACCGCAGATTGCGGAAAAACTCCATCTCCCGCAGATTACATATGCCGGAAAGATTGAGAAAGACGGAAATACACTGACCGTTCAGAGAATGCTGGAAGACGGCTACATGGTAGTAAAAACACACACGCCATGCATGATCACCTGCATCAAGGAGCTGAACGAGCCGAGATACATGTCCGTAGCAGGAACCGAAAAGTGCTTCGACATGCCGGTTAAGGTAATGGATTACGAAGCGTTGAAGGATCACCCGCTGATTGACAAGACTACCATCGGCCTGAAGGGATCCCCGACCAACATCTTCAAGTCCTTCACTCCACCGAGAAAGGGCGCCGGAATGATTTTGGCCGGCTGCGGAAAAGAAACAACAGACGAGCTGGCAGGTATCCTCACCGGCAAGCACATCATCTAAGAAAGGAGAAATATTTATGGCTTACGATAGTGCAGATATTGCTGCTTTCAAGAATGTATGGGTTTTCTGTGAGCAGCGTCAGGGCGTAATGATGCCGACAACTTTTGAGCTGATTTCCGAAGGCCGGAAGTTGGCAGACGAACTGGGAGTAAACCTGTGCGGTATCCTCCTGGGAGAAAACGTAGAAGGAATTGCAAAGGAATTGGGCGGTTACGGTGCCGATCAGGTCATCGTATGCGACAGCCCGCTTCTGAAGAATTACACCACAGATGGATACACCAAAGTCATCTGTGACATGGTAGAAGAATACAAGCCGGAAATCATGCTGTTCGGCGCTTCCAACATCGGAAGAGACCTGGCGCCGAGATGTGCCGCAAGACTTCACACCGGTCTGTGCGCAGACTGCACACACCTGGATGTAGATCTGGGCGGATACATCGACTTCCTGAAGACCGGTTCTTCTCTGGACGTGGAGAACACCAAGTTCGAAAGCAAGCTCTTCGATGTAAATACCAATATGAAGATGACCCGTCCGGCATTCGGCGGACACTTGATGGCAACCATCGTGTGCCCGAGATTCCGTCCGGCAATGGCAACGGTTCGTCCGGGCGTTATGAAGAAGAGACCGTTCGACGAAGCAAAAGCAAATGCGGTTGAACTCGTTCATCCGGAATTCAAGCTGGAAGCATCGGATATCGAGACCGAAGTAGTGGATATCGTGAAGGCTGCCAAGAAGATGGTAGACCTGATCGGCGCGGACTTTATCGTATCCGTTGGCCGTGGTATCGCAAAGGATGTAGACGGCGGAATTAAGCTGGCAGAAGAGCTGGCAGACCTGCTGGGCGGCGTCGTTGGCGCATCCCGTGCGGTGGTAGATGCCGGCTGGATCGGTGCGGATCATCAGGTTGGTCAGACCGGAAAGACCGTACATCCGAAGGTATACGTAGCACTGGGAATTTCCGGTGCGATTCAGCACAAGGCCGGCATGCAGGATTCGGAATGCATCATCGCCATCAACAAGGCAGACAATGCACCGATTTTCGAAGTGGCAGATTACGGCATCGTTGGCGACCTGTTCAAGGTTGTTCCGCTGCTGATTGATTCCATCAAAGAGGCGAAAGCGCAAGCCTAGCCTGCTTAATAACTACCTGCTTGGATTGCCTGCGGCCGATGGCTGCAGGCAATCGCTTGGGCAGAAGGACACCGAATGAAATGCAAAGGAGACCGAGATATGCAAATCGTAGACGGCAAAAAGATCTTTACGATTGTAACGATCAACCCGGGATCCACCTCTACAAAAATCGGGGTATACCGGAACGATCAGAAGGTATTTATAGAGAACATCTATCATACCAAGGAAGAACTGGAGCAGTTCGACTGCGTCCAGTCTCAATTGATGTACCGGGCAAAGCTGGTAGAAAATGCCTGCCGGGTGAATCAGGTGGATTTGGATGATGTGGACTCCTTTGTGGCTCGGGGCGGCGGGATGGCATCCTGCGTTTCCGGCGTGTATTTGGTAAATGACCAGCTGATTTATGACTGTCAGACTGCACGAACCGGCGTCTCCCACCCGGCGATGCTGGCCTGTCAGATTGCCCGTTATCTGGAATCCAGGTACGGCGGGAGAGCACTGGTATTCAATCCACCGGATGTGGATGAGTTCCAGGATTTGGCTCGCATCAGCGGAATTAAAGGGATGTACCGGGACAGCCATGTGCACTGTCTGAATCAGAAAGAGGCGGCACATCGGTACTGTCTGGAGAAAGGCATCCGATACGAAGACCATAATTTTGTGGTCGCTCATATCGGTGGCGGGGTTTCTTTTACCGCCCATCGAAAAGGAAAGATGATTGACAGCAACGATAATCTGGCGGGAGACGGTCCGATGACACCGACCAGAGTGGGATCTTTTCCGACGGTGAAAATCATCAAGATGGCGTATAGCGGAAAGTACACCTACAAGCAGATGGAGGAACTTCTCACTCGGAAGGGTGGGCTTTACAGCCATCTTGGAACGGATGACGTGCGTGAAATTGTGTGCCGTATCAAGCACGGAGATGAGTATGCAAAGCTGTGCACCGATGCCATGGCGTACCAATTCGGAAAGGCCATCGGATCCTGTGCAGCCGCCTTGCAAGGGAAAGTGGAAGCGATTATTATCACCGGTGGCGTGGCGCATTCAACCTATGTGATCGATCAAATCCGTCCGTACGTGGAATGGATTGCGCCGGTGTGGGTTCTCCCGGGAGAATACGAGTTGGCGGCGCTGGCGAGAGGCGCATGGCAGGCGCTTACCGGAGAAGCGGAAGTGCTGGAATACACCGGAGATCCGGTGTTCAAGGGATTCCATGCAGCCCGCTACGGCTTATAAAGAAGAAAATATCAACAATAGCGATAAAGCATTCACCCGAAGAAGCATGCAGTTTCTATGGGTGGATGCTTTTATGTTCCGGAATTACACTTATTATACTGTACAAAATAAATACAAGAATTAAACTAGAAGACGCTTTACAAAAAAGTGGGGGGGGGGGGTAGACTATACTAGAGAAAAAAAGAATAGTTGCTCTTTGCAGTATCACTTTTTTCAATGTATTTTTTTGTGTGTTTTTTGATGTATTTTAATTCTTGGAGGTGTAACGATGGGGAACAAAATTCTTAGGAGGGCGACCTTATGGTTGCTGGTTTTGTTTGTTGTGTTTTGTTTTGCACCATTTTCGTCATCTGCGGATAATGGTTATGATGCCCACTTTTTTATTCGGTATGACAGCAGTACGCAGACGGAGGATGGTACAACGCATTACAGTCCAAAGCACTACTTTCCGGTAGGGACTACGGCATCCGGCTACGTGTACGGAAGCGGCGGAAGTGATTACACTTCTGTGGACGGAAAGGTGCTGACCAAAAGCGCATACGTGCCCGGTGCAGAAGCGGCAATTACCGGCGGAAACGTGAATCTGTATGATTCCTTCGACACGGAAGCACTGCACACGTATTTCAAGACCGTATACGACAACATCCTCCGGGAACCTTCCAGAGATGTCATTCAGGCATCCATTGAGAAGGCGCTGGGAGCCAAATATGCAGCAATGTACGCGAAAGGAGAAATCGACGTCCTGTGGTACGTATCCAAGGCGGAAAGCTCCTATGTTAACGTGGACGGTGTTGTGTACTACGTGAAAAGCGGACAGGTCGTAGATAAGCCGGAAACGGACAGCAGCACGGTGGAAATTGATGGTATTAAGAATCTGAAGGGGCGGAATTTCAAGAAGGGAGATTCCTGGAATTTTGCCATTCAGGCGGATACGGACGACGCACCGATGCCGGAAAAGACAACCGCCCGCATTCAACCGGAAGACGACGCGGTGGAATATTTCACCTTTGGCGAAATTCGTTTTACCCGTGCGGATTTGAAGGGGGCGAACTCGAAAACATTTAGATACACGATTACCGAGAGCGGAAGCGTGGCCAACGTAACCAACGATTCTGCATCGCATACGGTAAACGTGACCGTTTCATATGACCGAAATAAGGGCAAGCTAAGCGCGAAAGCAGAATATCTGAACGGCGGTAAAAGCGGCAGCTCGGCAGAATTCAATAACGAATACCATAAGCCGGTGACCCGCGTTCAGGTAGAGAAGGTTTGGGCGGACTCCAATGACCGGAGCCGGATGCGCCCGGAATCTATTACGATTCACCTTCTTCGAAATGGTGAGGAAATCAAGACCAAGACGGTCACCGAAGCGAACGACTGGAAATGGACGTTCGACAATCTGGATAAGTTCGATGCAAACGATAAAGAATATAAATACACGATAAAAGAAGATACGGTACCGTTCTACACTTCCGCAGAGAGTACGGATGCGGATGGAAATACGGTAATCACCAATACATATAAGCCGGAGAAGCTGGAACTGAAAGGCGATGCCGCACTGAAGGTTACAAAGGTTGTAGTCGGAAAAAAATCCGCAGAACCGTTCACCTTCAAGCTGACTGCAGCGGAAAATTACGGAGATGCGGTGAAGATGCCGGCGAATACGGAAGTGAAGACTTCCGACCGTATTCCGGCAGACGGTGCGGAAACAAAATCCTTCCAGCCGGTGGAAATCACCAAGGCCGGAACCTATAAGTTCAAAGTAAAGGAAACGACAACCACAACTGCAGGCGGTTGGAATTACGATAACCGGGAACGCACGTTGACCGTAAAGGTGGCAGACAATAAGGGTCATTTGGAAGTGGTTGACGCAGACAGTACATTGTCCGCAACCGTAACGAATACCTTTACCCCGGCAGTGATGGACGGTGATACCGCCATCATCGGACTCAAGACGCTGATTGGCCGGAATACGCTGAAGGACGAAGAATTCAACTTCACGCTGAAGGCCGGCGATGCGGCCACTCAGAAGGCTATCGACGAGAAGGATATCGTGCTGGGAAGCACCAATGCAAGGGTAAGCACTTTGGCGGACGGATCCACTACGACCTTCATGTTCGGCAGAGCGGAATTCTCCAAGGAAGGAGAATATACCTTTATCGTAACGGAGAAGGATGGCGGAAAACCGGGAATGAAATACGACACCGAAGGAAAAGTCCTGAAGGTGAAGGTTTCCAAGGAAGATGGCATCCTGAAAGCGGTTCAGATGAATTCTCCAAGCTATAAGAACGTCTATGAAGCCGCCGGAGAATACACACCGGCAGGAACCAAGACTCTGCTGAACGAGAATGGAAACAAGCTGTCGGTGAAAGACGGTCAGTTTGAGTTCAACGTATACTATTCCGGTCATGAGGATCGGGAACCGGTGACCACCGGAACCACAGGAAGCGGCAAGGATGCACCAATCCACTTCGGAACCCTGTCCTACACCATCTCCGACCTGGAGAAGCTGGTGGCAAAGGGATATGCGGACAAGAAGGTGCTGGCAAACGGCACCGAATACAGCATTAACTATGCGGTAACCGAGAAGGAGACGGGCAACAGTGCGCTGCAGCAGAACACTCAGACTCAGACCTTCCGGGTAGTAATGAAGGATAACGGAACCGGAAAACTGACCGTGAAATCCGGAACCGGAAAGAAGCTGAATTTCGAGAACGAATACAAGTCGGAAAAGGCAACCGTAAACTTCGAAGGACTGAAAGTACTGGAAGGCCGGAACCTGAAGGCAGATGAGTTCACCTTTAAGGTAACTTCTGACGATGCAGATGCACCGATGCCGAAAGCGAGAGAGGCTCAGAATCGGGCCAATGGCTCGGTGAACTTCGGAACCGTCACCTATGGAAAGGACGATTTGGGCGATGCGACGGAGAAAACCTTTACCTACAAGGTCAGCGAATCCGGAAATCATCCGGGCGTTTCCAACGACACCGCGACCAAGACCGTAAAGGTCACCGTAAAGGATGGCGGAAAGGGCCACATCACGGCAGAGACCGATCCGAAGGCGGCACCGCTGTTTACGTTTAACAATACGTACAGCACCGCTCCTCAGGATTCCTCTGTCACCAGACAGGTCTCGATTAAGAAGGCTCTGGCCGGACGCACCATGGAAGATGGTGAGTTCCGCTTTGTATTGAAGGATGAAAACGGAAAGACCGTCGGCGAAGGAACCAACGACAAGGATGGAAACATCTCCTTCCCGGCATTGACTTTCAAGAACGTGGGAACCTATAACTACACCGTAGAGGAAGTGGCAGGAAACGACAGCCACATCACTTACGATGCGACTCCATACAAAGTCAGCGCAGTTGTAACGGATAATCTGGACGGAACATTGAAGGTCACCTGGAAGAGCGGAACCGGTGCGATTCTGTTCAAGAACACCTACCGGGTAGATCCGACAGATGTGGCTCCGAGCGTGGAGAAGAAGATTACCGGAGAAAATCCGGCGAAGGACAGCACCTTCCGCTTCACCCTCACCGGTACCGGCAATGCACCGATGCCGAAGGGCAGTGTGAACGGCGAGAAGACGGAAACGATTGCAGGGGAAGGACAGACGGACTTCGGAAAGATTACCTTTACCCGGGCCGGAACCTATACCTACAAGGTCACCGAGGAACTTGGCAATGAGGCCAGCTACAATTACGACTCCACCGAATACACCTTGACTTACAAGGTAACGGATGTACGCGGTGAGCTGAAAGCAGAACAGAGCATCACTGCCGGCGGCAAGAGTGCAGACAGCATGGTATTTACCAATGAGTATGCACCGGCGTCCATGGAAGGCGATGCGGCCATTACCGGTACGAAGGAACTGGTGGGACGCAGCATGCTGGATGGTGAGACATTTGATTTCGCACTGAAGGCCGGGGATGAGGCCACTCAGAAGGCCATCGATGAGAAAGACATCGTGCTGACCGATACGGATGCAAGCCTGAGCGGCATGAAGGATGGCGAAAAAGCAACGTTCTCCTTCGGCAGGGCGGAATTCTCCAAGGAAGGAGAATATACTTTTACCGTAACGGAGAAGGACGGCGGAAAAGCCGGAATGACCTACGACACCGAGGCGAAGACCTTTAAGGTTAAGGTGTTCAAGAAGAACGGCGTCATGAGCACGGTTCAGGAGAACAAGCCAACATTTAAAAACACCTACGAGGCTTCCGGCGAATACACACCGGCAGGCAGCAAAACATTGCTGAATGAGAACGGAAACAAGTTGTCTGTAAAGGACAACCAGTTTAAGTTCAGTGTATACTATGCCGGTCACGAAGATGGAGAGCCGGTAATCACCGGAACTACGACCGCCGGTAAGGATGCAGCCATTCAGTTTGGCAAGTTGTCCTACACCATTTCCGACCTGGAGAAGCTGGTGGCAAAGGGTTATGCCGACAAGAGGGTATTGGAGAACGGAGCCGAGTACAGCATCAACTATGCGGTAACCGAGAATGCAACGGGCAACAGCGCGCTGCAGCAGAACACCCAGGTTCAGACTTTCCGAGTAGTGGTAACGGACAACGGAAGCGGTAATTTGGCGGCGAAGTCCACATACGGACAGAAGATTGCGTTCGAGAACCTGTATAAGTCGGATAAGGCAACCGTAAACTTCGAGGGACAGAAAGTACTGGAAGGTCGTAAGCTGAAGGCAGATGAGTTCAGCTTCAAGTTTACATCCGATGAAGCGAATGCACCGATGCCGGAGCAGACGGAAGTACAGAATAAGGCGGATGGCAGTGTGAACTTCGGAGCCATCACCTATGGCAAGAATGACCTGGGCGATGCAACGGAGAAGACCTTTACCTACAAGGTGAAAGAATCCGGAAACCAGCCTGGCGTAAGCAACGACACCGAAACCAAGACCGTAAAGGTTACCGTAAAGGATGACGGAAAGGGCCACATCACGGCAGAAACCGATCCGAATGCGGCACCGCTGTTTACATTTAACAATACGTACAGCACCGCTTCTCAGGATTCCTCTGTCACCGGACAGGTTCAGATCAGGAAGGCTCTTGCCGGACGGTCTATGGAAGAGGGCGAATTCCACTTCGTACTGAAGAACGAGGAAGGAAAGACCCTTGACAATGCGGTCAACGATAAGGATGGCAACATCACCTTCAAGAAGCTGACCTTCAAGAATGTGGGAACCTACAACTACACCGTAGAAGAAGTGGCCGGAAACGACAGACACATCACTTACGATACGACTTCTTATGCAGTTAGTGCAGTTGTAACGGATAATCTGGACGGAACTCTGAAGGTCACCTGGAAGAGCGGAACCGGAAATATTCAGTTCCGAAATACCTATACGGTAGATTCGACGAATGTAACGCCGAGCGTGGAGAAGAAGATTAGCGGAAAGCAGCCGGCAAAGGACAGCACCTTCCACTTCACCATCACCGGTACCGACAATGCGCCGATGCCGGAAGGCAGCAAGGATGGCAAGAAGTCGGCATCGATTACGGGTGAAGGAAAGACGGACTTCGGAAAGATTACTTTTGCTCAGGCCGGAACCTACACTTATAAGGTCACCGAGAAGATTGGAAGCGAGTCCAGCTACAATTACGACACCACCGAATACACCCTAACCTACAAGGTAAAGGATGTAGATGGCGAGCTGAAGGCGGAGAAGAGCATCACCGCCGGCGGCAAGAGTGCAGACCGCATGGTATTTACCAATGAGTATGCACCGGCATCCCTGGATGGGGATACCGCCCTCACCGGAACCAAGACACTGATTGGCCGGAATATGCTGAAGGATGAAGAATTCAACTTCACGCTAAAGGCCGGCGACGAGGCGACTCAGAAGGCCATTGACGAGAAGGATATCGTGCTGGGAAGCACCAATGCAAGGGTAAGCACTTTGGCGGACGGATCCACTACTACCTTCATGTTTGGCAGAGCGGAATTTGCCAAAGAAGGAGAATACACCTTCCTTGTAACAGAGAAGGACGGCGGCAAGCCGGGAATGAAGTACGATACCGAGAGCAAGACCTTGAAGGTGAAAGTGTCCAAGGAAAACGGCATCATGACTGCGGTTCAGGAAAAAACACCGGCATTCAAGAACACCTACGAGGCATCCGGAGAATACACACCGGAAGGCAGCAAAACACTGCTGAATGAAAACGGAAACAAGATGTCCGTAAAGGACAACCAGTTCAAGTTCAGCGTATACTATGCCGGGCACGAGGAACTGGAACCGGTAATCACCGGAACCACCGGAAACGGAAAGTATGCACCGATTCACTTCGGTACTCTGTCCTACACCATCTCCGACTTGGAGAAGCTGGTGGCAAAGGGATATGCGGACAAGAAGGTTCTGGAGAACGGAGCCGAGTACAGCATCAACTATGCGGTAACCGAGAATGCAACGGGCAACAGCGCGCTGCAGCAGAACACCCAGGTTCAGACTTTCCGAGTAGTGGTAACGGACAACGGAAGCGGTAATTTGGCGGCGAAGTCCACATACGGACAGAAGATTGCGTTCGAGAACCTGTATAAGTCGGATAAGGCAACCGTAAACTTCGAGGGACAGAAAGTACTGGAAGGTCGTAAGCTGAAGGCAGATGAGTTCAGCTTCAAGTTTACATCCGATGAAGCGAATGCACCGATGCCGGAGCAGACGGAAGTACAGAATAAGGCGGATGGCAGTGTGAACTTCGGAGCCATCACCTATGGCAAGAATGACCTGGGCGATGCAACGGAGAAGACCTTTACCTATAAGGTCACCGAATCCGGAAATCATCCGGGCGTTGCCAACGATACCGAAACCAAGACCGTAAAGGTAACTGTAACGGATGACGGAAAGGGCCACATCACGGCGGAGATGAATCCAAAGGCGGCACCGCTGTTTACGTTTAACAATACGTACAGCACCGCTTCTCAGGATTCCTCTGTCACCGGACAGGTTTCCATCAAGAAGGCACTGGCCGGACGCGGGATGGAGGACGGTGAATTCCACTTTGTATTGAAGGATGAAAACGGAAAGACCGTTGGCAATGCAGCCAACGATAAGGCCGGAAACATCACATTCGATAAGCTGACCTTCAAGAAAGTGGGAACTTACAACTACACAGTAGAAGAAGTGGCCGGAAACGACCGACACATCACTTACGATGCAACGCCATATACAATCAGTGCGATTGTAACGGACAATCTGGATGGTACTCTGAAGGTCACCTGGAAGAGCGGAACCGGAGCAATCCTGTTTAAGAACACCTACACACCGGATTCGACCGATGCAGCGCCGAGCGTAGAGAAGAAGATTGCCGGAAAGAATCCGGCGAAGGACAGCACCTTCCACTTCACCCTCACTGGCAAAGACAATGCACCGATGCCGGAAGGAAGCAAGGATGGCCGGAAGACGGTAAAGATTACGGGCGAAGGTAAGGCGGACTTCGGAAAGATCAACTTTACCCGGGTCGGAACCTACACCTACAAGGTGGCAGAGGAGAACGGAAACGAGTCCAGCTACAACTACGACTCCACTGAATACACTCTGGTCTACAAGGTAAAAGATGTGAAGGGCGAACTCAAGGCAGAACAGAGTATCACCGCCGGAGACAAGAGTGCAGATGAAATGGTATTTACCAATGAGTATGCACCGGCATCCATGGACGGCGATACCGCCGTTACCGGAACAAAGGAACTGGCAGGACGCAGCATGCAGAAGGACGAAAAGTTCGAGTTCACGCTGAAGGCAGGCGATGAGGCAACTCAGAAGGCCATCGACGAGAAGGACATCGTTCTGGATGACACCAGCGCAAGCCTGAGCGGCATGAGAGACGGTCAGAAGTCCACATTCTCCTTCGGCAGAGCCGAGTTCTCCAAAGAGGGAGAGTACACCTTTACCGTAACGGAGAAGGACGGCGGAAAAGCCGGAATGACCTACGACACCAAGGAAAAGACATTCAAGGTTAAGGTTGCCAAGGAAAACGGCGTCATGACGGCAGTTCAGGAGGAGACTCCGACATTTAAGAACGTTTACGAAGCATCCGGTGAATTCACACCGGCCGGAACTAAGACTCTGCTGAGCGAGAACGGAAACAAGCTGTCCGTAAAGGATAACCAGTTCAAGTTCAGCGTGTACTATGCCGGTCATACGGATGGAGAAGCGGTAACTACGGGAACTACTGGAAACGGTAAGGATGCCGAAATTGGTTTTGGCAAGTTGTCCTACACCATTTCCGACCTGGAGAAGCTGGTGGCAAAGGGGTATGCCGACAAGGCAGAGCTGGATAACGGTGCAAGATACTACATCGACTATGTGGTAGTGGAAAACGCATCGGAGAACAATGCCCTGCAGGCAAACACCCAGGCGCCGACCTTCCGGGTAGAGGTAACGGATAACGGAGACGGAACCTTGACGGCAGAATCGGAAGAGGGATCGAAGCTTGCTTTTGAGAACCTGTATAAGTCGGATAAGGCAACGGTTCACTTTAACGGTCAGAAGGTACTGGAAGGACGCCCTCTGAAGGCGGATGAGTTCACCTTTAACGTGACGTCCGATGAAGAGAACGCACCGATGCCGGAGAAGACGGAAGTGAAGAACGAAGAAGGCGGAAACATCGACTTCGGAACAATCACTTACGGAAAGGACGACCTGGGCGACGCGACGGAGAAGACATTTACCTATCAGGTAAAAGAATCCGGAGAGCAGCCGGGAGTTGCCAACGACACCGAGACAAAGACCGTAAAGGTCACCGTAAAGGATGACGGGGAAGGCCATATCACGGCAGAGACGGAACCGAAGGAAGCACCGCTGTTCGCGTTTAACAACACCTACAGCACCACTTCTAAGGAATCCTCTGTAACGGATACGGTGAAGATCCGGAAGACACTGACCGGCCGGAAACTGAAGAACAAGGAATTCACCTTTGTTCTGAAGGATAAGGACGGAAAGAACGTTGCGGAAGCGAAGAATAACGCAGACGGAAGTGTTGCCTTTAAGAGCCTGAGCTTCGACGAAGTGGGTACCTACAACTACACCGTCAAGGAAGTAAAGGGCAATGCAAAGCGTGTATCCTATGATACAAATGCATATAATGTAACGGCGACGGTTACGGATAACCTGGACGGAACTCTGTCCGTGAAATGGTCCACCGGAACCAAGAAGGAAATCCACTTCTATAACCGGTATAAGAAGAAAACAGTGAACGATTCGAATTCCCACGGAAAGAACGGTGATAAGGACGATAACAACAATATCGGTCCATTCACCGGGGATGACAACAATGCGGACCTGTATCTGGGTCTGATGGGCGCATCCGCTGCACTCCTTGCAGCACTGGCCGGAAGCCGGAAGAAAAGAAAACTGTAAAAACAGGCAGATAAGGTAATCTGCTGAAAGCGAAAGAAGCTGCTGCACCGTGAGGTGCAGCAGCTTCTTCTTTTTGTGGCGCCGGTTTGCCGGCGGAACTGCGCTTAGGGGTCGGAAGTTGTGTGAAGATTTTGCTCCCCGAGACGGAGATACAAGGCTTAGAGGGGAGGGGGGAGCAAAGAGGCCGGCCGATTTGCCGGCGGAACGGCGCTTAAGGGCCGGAAGTTGTGTGAAGATTTTGCTCCCCGAGACGGAGATACAAGGCTTAGCGGGGAGCGGGGAGCAAAACGCGAGAGCCGCCGGGCGGCCGAGAGGGCGAAAAGCGCTGGCGGGAATGTGAAGATTTTGCTCCCCGGGACGAAGCCACAAGGGTTAGCGGGGAACGGGGAGCAAAGAGCGGAGGCCGCCGGGCGCGCTGAAGGGTGAAAACCGACGGCGAGAATGTGAAGATTTTGCTCCCCGGAACGGAGGCACAAGGCTTAGCGGGGCGGGGGGAGCAAAGAGCGGAGGCTGCCGGGCGGCCGGAAGGGTGAAAACCGGTGGCGGGAATGTGAAGATTTTGCTCCCCTGGACGAGGCCCCAAGGCCTAGCGGGGAGCGGGGAGCAAACCGGCCGCCCCAAGGTGCTGCCGGCCCAACGGTTGTGCGGTCGCCGGCAGCCGACAATGGAATTATCCTCTTGACAGATACCCCTCGGGGGTATATCATATCAAATATAAAGATACCCCGTGGGGGTATCCGGAGCTGGAAGGCTCTACTTAGGAAGGCCCCATTGAGAAAGGCCCGCTGAGTAATGACTTGCAATCAATAAACGGCAACCGCCGGAAAGGAACCAACATGGACAACGAACACAACGAAATGATAGAGAAATCCAGCGAGAACTGTAGCGAGAACTCCTGCTGCTGCGGGACGCGGCACAAGAAAAGGACGGAAGCGGAGCAGAAGGCTTTGCTTACCCGGCTGCGTCGAATCGAAGGACAGATTCGGGGCTTGGAAAAGATGGTAGAGAACGATGCCTACTGCCCGGATATTTTGGTGCAGTCTTCTGCGGCCACCAGTGCATTGAACAGCTTTAACAAGGTGCTCTTGGGATGCCATATCCGAAGTTGCGTGGCCGAAGACATTCGTTCCGGCAAGGACGAAACTGTGGATGAACTGTGCGAGCTGCTTCAGCGCTTGATGAAGTAGAATAAGGAGGATTATATTTTGGAACAATATATCGTAACGGGAATGACCTGCGCCGCCTGCCAGGCCCACGTGGAGAAAGCCGTGAGCGGCGTGCCGGGGGTGGACCGCGTGAACGTATCGCTGCTGACCCATTCCATGACGGTGGAAGGCGCAGCAACGCCGGAGTCCGTAATTTCTGCCGTACAGAATGCGGGCTACGATGCGGAGCAAAAAAAAGAATCCGCCGGGCAGGGACGTCCGGGGATGACCGAGCGTTTTCAGGCCGAGGAGGATGCCCTCCGGGATCGGGAGACCCCGAAGCTCCTTCGCCGGTTAAAACTTTCCATCGGCGTGCTTTTGGTGCTCATGTACATCACCATGGGCCACAATATGCTGGACTGGCCGGTGCCGGAATTTCTGAACCACAACCACATTGGGCTTGGTATTTTTCAGATGTTGCTGGCTCTAATCATCATGACCATCAACCGGGACTTCTTCCGCTCCGGCTTCAAATCCCTGCGGCACGGAGCGCCCAACATGGACACTTTGGTGGCCCTGGGCTCCGGCGTATCCTTTCTATGGTCCCTGTTCATCCTGCTGAAGATGACCTATATGGTCACCGACGGCACGGATAACATGGCACTGATGCCGCTGTACCACAACCAGCTGTACTTCGAATCCGCGGCCATGATTCTGGCCCTTATCACCATTGGGAAGACGCTAGAATCCATTTCCAAAGGACGCACCACCGATGCCCTGAAGAACCTGCTGCAGATGGCGCCAAAGACCGCATTGCTGGAACGAAACGGCGCGCTTCAGGAGGTGCCGGTGGATTCGGTGCAGATTGGGGACATCTACATTGTGAAATCCGGCGACGCCATCCCGGTGGACGGGGTGGTACTGGAAGGCACCGCCGCCGTGGACGAATCTCCGCTGACGGGAGAATCCGTACCGGTGGACAAGGAGGCGGGAGATTTCACCTCCGCCGCCACCATCAGCCAATCCGGCTATCTTCGGTGCCGGGCTACCCGGGTGGGAGAGGATACCACCTTTGCCCAGATTATCCGGTTGGTAAGCGATGCGGCGGGCACGAAAGCCCCGATTGCCCGGATTGCAGACCGGGTCTCCGGCATTTTCGTACCGGCGGTAATCCTCATCTCGATACTGGTCTTTGCCCTTTGGATGCAGCAGGGGGCGGCGGTATCTCAAGCATTGAAACACGCCATCACTGTCTTGGTAATCTCCTGCCCATGCGCCCTGGGTCTGGCAACCCCGGTGGCCATCATGGTGGGAAACGGAATGGGCGCCCGGAACGGAATCCTGTTCAAGACCTCGGAGTCGTTGGAAAACGCGGGTAAAATCAATATCATCGCTTTAGACAAGACCGGTACCATTACGGAAGGTCGTCCGAGGGTGACGGATCTCCTTCCGGCGGAAGGGATTTCGGAAGAAACGCTTTTGAAATATGCCGCCGCACTGGAGCACCGCAGCGAGCACCCTCTGGGAAAAGCCATTGTGGAATATGCCGGAGAAAAAGCGGAGGAGACGGAAGTGAAAGATTTCCGAGTACTCCCGGGAAACGGCTTGCAAGGCTCCGTGGATGGCAGTACTATAGTGGGAGGTTCAGAGAAATTTATCCGAAGCCGGATTTCCGTTCCGGAGGAATTCACGAAGGCCTCTGCCCGGTTGGCCGACTCAGGCAAAACGCCGATTTATTTTACCCGGGATAATGAGATTCTGGGAATTATCGCCGTGGCAGATACGGTGCGGGAGGATTCCCGGGAAGCCATTGCGCAGCTGCGGAACATGGGCGTGGAAGTGGTCATGCTCACCGGGGACAACCGGAACACGGCGGAAGCCATCGGCCGGGATGCGGGCGTAAAGCACGTTATCGCCGGGGTGCTGCCGGAAGGAAAAGAGCAGGTGATTCGCCGTCTTCAGGAGCACGGAACCGTGGCCATGGTGGGCGACGGAATCAACGATGCACCGGCCCTGACCCGGGCGGATATCGGAATCGCCATCGGTGCCGGAACGGATGTGGCGGTGGACTCCGCGGAAGTGGTGCTGATGAATTCCCGCCTTTCCGACGTGGCGGCGGCCGTTCGGCTGAGTCGGGCCACCCTGCGGAACATCCACGAAAACCTGTTCTGGGCCTTTGCCTACAACATCCTGCTGATTCCGATGGCAGCGGGGCTGTATTCCGGGATTAGCTTGAACCCAATGTGGGGCGCGGCGGCCATGTCTCTGTCCAGTTTTACGGTGTGCATGAACGCCCTTCGCCTGAACCGTTTCCGGATGCAGGATACCGGCAAGGATCGGCCGCTTCGAAAACAGGCGACGTCGATGGAAGAAATCGAATATGAAATGGAATCGTTGTTGAAATCTAATGAAACAGAGGAGGAAAAGAAGATGACAACAGAAGTAAAGATTAAAGGAATGATGTGCCCGCACTGCGAGGCTCACGTGAAGAAGGCGCTGGAGGCACTGGATGGCGTGGAGAGCGCGGCACCGGATAAGGATGCCGGCAATGCGGTGCTGACTCTTTCCAAGGAAGTATCCGCCGATGCAATCAAAGCAGCGGTAGAAGATGCGGGATACGAATTTCTGGGAATGACCGAATAAGAGAAGAAGATGGTCTTTGTACTAACAAACGGTGCTCCTGACGGGTTCAGGAGCGCCGTTTGTTTTTTGCGTTCAATCCGGGGATAGGGTATAATGGGGCATAGTTTCGAAATCAGGAGGAATGGGAAATGACGAATGATACAAAAAATGAATGGACGCCGGGCAAACGAATCCGGCACGGATTGATATACGGGTTTTGCACGGCACTGCTGGTGCTGGTGCTGGAAGGTGCGCTGCGGGATTACGTGGTGGAAGGGGCGTTCCATCTGAAGATTGGCACCACGGCCGGTGGCCTGGTGCTGGGCGTGCTGATGGCAGCGGTGGAGGAATTCCTCTGCTGGTATTTTCTGTGCCGCAGTGAGAAGCAGCCGGGTTTCGACCGGTATGCCTTCCGGAGCTATCTCCATTCGGGCTTCTGGATTACCCTGGGCTTTGTGGGACTGCTCTCGGCACTCACCACTTTGGGCGGAGGTGCGGTTCCGGCGGATGTGCGCTGGAACACCATTTTGAGTCCGTTTTTCACCATGGTGATTATGAGCTGCCTGCTGTGGAAGGGGTCTCGGGAAGGCGCTATGATTGTTCCGTGGTTCATCCACTCTTTGTGGCTGTGCCCGCTGCTGATGGTGCTTCCGGGAAATGAAGTTACATCCGATATGGACCGGACCGTGGTGACCTTCGTTCTTGTTTTTACCCCGGTGTTCTACGTGGCGGCGCTGGTTCTTTTTATAAGAAACCGAAAGAAGGTGCGGGATCCGAAGGAGTACATTCCGGCGGGACATGCCGTTTCCCGCCGGGGCAAGAAGAAGTCCCGGGAAGAGGAACAACCGTTGTTGAGCCAGACGTTTGCGGAGGCGGCACCGGCGGAATCTGCGGGAGAAACGGAAGCGGAGGACGTGCCGGATGTTGCGGAGGCGACGGACCGGTATGCGGCAGAAAAAGTGGAAGATCACTACCTATAGTATAGAAGAAAGGGAATGCGTATGACGATGCAGGAACATAGAGAGTTGGAAGTAAATGAGGTGCTGCACGGGTTTCGGGTGCAGCGGCGGGTGCCTTTGGAGGAGCTGAAGGGAACCTTGATTCAGATGGAACACGAATCCACCGGGCTGAAGCTGATCTGGCTGGACCGGGCGGAGGAGAACAAGACCTTTGGGATTGCCTTCAAGACGCTGCCGTGGAACGACACCGGGGTGTTCCATATTCTGGAACATTCGGTGCTGTGCGGATCGGATCGGTATCCGGTGAAGGAGCCTTTTGTGGAGCTGGTGAAGAATTCCCTGAACACCTTCCTGAATGCCATGACCTTTCCGGACAAAACCTTGTATCCGGTGGCCAGCAAGAACAACAAGGATTTCATCAATCTGATGCGGGTGTACATGGATGCGGTGCTGCATCCGGCCATCTATCGGAACCCGAATATTTTCCGGCAGGAGGGCTGGCACTACGCTTTTGATGAGGCCGGGACGCCGTCCTACAAGGGGGTGGTGTTCAACGAAATGAAGGGGGCCATGGCCAACGCCGACGAGCTGCTGGAAGATGTCATGTGTCAGGCGATGCTGCCGGATACGCCGTACCGATTCAATTCCGGCGGCGACCCGAAGCACATTCCGGATTTGACCTACGAGGATTTCATCCACACCCATCGGAAATTCTATGCACCGTCCAACGCCTACATCTGCCTGGACGGAAATCTGGATATCGACGAAGTGCTGGGCATCCTGCAGGACGAGTACCTGAAGGATTTTGGACGGACCGAGCCGGTTCACTTCCCGCCGAAGCAGGCGCCGGTGGACGGCGGAAGCCGCACGGTTACCTACGAGATTGCGCCGGATGAGGAAAAGGAGCCGCGGATGCGGATTGCCTGGGGCGGCGTGATCGGCGACTACGATGACCGGGAGAAGCTGGTGGCCATGCACGTGCTGCACAGCGTCATTGCCCACAACAACCACTCCCCGCTGGTAAAATGCATTCTGGACAGGGGTCTGGCCGAGGACGTAATCGTCTCCGTGATGGATTCGGTGCGGCAGCCCTATGCCCGTATTGAAGTCCGGAATTACGCACCGGAGAATACGGATCTCATCCGCACCCTGATTCACGATGAGCTGAATCGTCTGGTAAAAGAAGGATTGGACCGGGAGGAGCTGGATTCCGCCCTGGCCAATACGGAATTCATCATGCGGGAACGGGATTTCGGATCCTACCCATCGGGCTTAATCTACAGTTTTAACATCCTGGAGAGCTGGCTGTACGGCGGAAAACCGGAAGCCAACCTGCAGGTGGGAGATATTTTCGAGAAGCTTCGTGAGAAAGCCGATCAAGGGTATTTCGAGGAACTTCTTCGGGCGGTTTATCTGGACAACGACCACTGCTGCGAGGTCATCATGAAACCTTCCCGCACGGCGGGCGAGGAACGGCGAAAGGCAGAGGAACAGCGGCTTCGGGACGAGGAAGCATCCTGGAATTCGGCGGAGAAGGAAGCCCTTCAGCATCAGGAAAGAGAACTGCAGGAATGGCAGGAGGAGACGGATTCGGAGGAAGATCTGCAATGCCTGCCGCACCTGACTTTAACGGATATTCAGGATATGCCGGAGGATATACCGACGGAAGTGCGGGATATGGAAGGAACCCAGGTGCTGGTGCACGATATCCCAACCGGCGGAATTTTGTACGTAACGGCGTTCTTCGATATCACGGATCGAACCGAGGAAGAGCTTTCTCGAATTTCCTTCCTGACGGAAATTCTGGGCAAAATCGCCACCCGACGGTCCACCCCGACGGATCTGCTGAACCGGAGCCGCCTGTACTGCGGAAATATTGATTTTAGCACGGCGACCTTCTCGAAGAACAACGACGGAGAATCCTATAAAGCGAAGCTGATTGCCACTTTCAGCACACTGCCGAAGAATTTGGAAGCGGCGGTGGCCTTGGTAACGGAAGTGCTGAGTGAAACGCAGCTGCTGGACGAAGAAGCGGTTCGAAATCTGCTGAAGCAGGACCGCGGCGACATGCAGCAGCAGATGGCCATGGCGGGCCATTCCCTGGGACTGCGCCGTCTGACGGCCATGTTCACCGGCGCCGGTGTGGTAAATGAATGCACCGACGGACTGACCTATTACGAGTGGATGAAGAAGCAGGAAGAGAACTGGGATTGGACCTCCTTCCAAAACCTCCTGACCGAGGAACTGCACCGTTGCGTGAACCCGAACAAAATGATGCTGAGCATCACCGGGGGCACGGAGTCCGACGTTCAGACGCTGGTGACGGAGTTCCGGAACGGCTTGCCGGCAGAGGAATTCGAAGCGGCTTCGTCGGAAGCGGAAGGGCAGCCGGCGGTTCGTCCGTGGGGCGCCCGGAAAGAGGGCATCGTGATACCGGCGGACATCTCCTTCGCCATCCGAGGCGGAGATATTACCAAGTTCGGCGCACAGTGGAACGGGGAACTCTCCCTGGCGGCACGGATCGTTTCCTACGCCTACCTCTGGAATATCATCCGGGTGCAAGGCGGCGCTTACGGAACCGGTCTGACCGCCGGCGTGTCCGGACTGACGGCCTGCTACTCCTACCGGGACCCAAAGGGTGCCGAGTCCTTGAATAAATACGAAACCGTGGGAACTTTCCTGAAGGAGTTCACCGACGCCGATCCGGATCTCACCGGATTCATCATCGGAGCGGTGTCCGAGTCCTCTCGCGTATTGACGCCGCGCCTCAAAGGAAACGGGGCGGACAGCATGTACCTCAGCGGACGGACCTACGAGGACCGCTGCACCGAGCGGCGGCGGGTGCTGAATTCCACGCCGGAGAAGCTGGCGAAGTATGCGGAACCGCTGGCAAAAGCCATCGCCGAAGGGGGCATCGTGCTGGTGGGCGGAAAGAACCAGCTGGAAGCCTACGGCGAGCTGGACCGGGTGATTACGGTATAGAAATAAGATTGAAAAGAGAGAAATAGATGAACTAAAGGGGGTATGACCATGAGAAAAACGAAAATAATCTGCACCATCGGACCGGCCAGCGAGTCGGAAGCTGTTTTTACCCAGATGTGTAAAGCGGGACTGAATGTGGCTCGGCTGAACTTCTCTCACGGAAGTCACGAGGAGCATTTGAAGCGGATCCGGACGATTCGGAAGGTTCGGGAGGAGCTGAAGCTGCCGATTCCGATCATGCTGGACACCAAGGGCCCGGAGTACCGTATCGGCGTGTTCAAGGATCATCGGGTCACCCTGGCGGATGGGCAGGATTTCACCTTCACCACGGAGGATATCGAGGGGGATGAGACTCGAGTTTCCGTAAGCTACAAGGGGTTCGCCAAAGATCTCCGGAAGGGCGATCGGGTGCTGGTGAACAACGGCCTGGTGGTGTGCACGGTAAAAGAAATTAACGGCAATGACGTGCTGTGCCGGGTGGATATCGGCGGCGAGCTGTCCGACCGGAAAAGCATGAATTTCCCGGGACGTCTGATGAGCAATGCGTTCCTCAGCGAGCAGGATAAGAAGGATCTGCTGTTCGGCATCGAGCAGGACGTGGATTACGTGGCGGCGTCCTTTATGTCCACCAAAGAAGATGCACTGGAGATGCGGAATTTCCTGGATGAGAACGGCGGTCAGGACATCGACATCATCGCGAAAATCGAGAACCGGTCCGGCGTGGACAATGTGGAAGCGATTTCGGAAGTGGTGGACGGCATCATGGTGGCCCGGGGGGACCTGGGTGTAGAGATTCCCTTCGTGGAAGTTCCGGCGATTCAGAAGCAAATCGTCTCCAAGTGCCGGATGCTGGGAAAAAGAGTTATCGTGGCAACGGAAATGCTGGAATCCATGATTCACAACATTCGTCCGACCCGGGCGGAGATTTCCGATGTGGCCAACGCGGTGTACGAGGGCGCTTCGGCGGTGATGCTGTCGGGAGAAAGTGCTGCCGGAAAATATCCGGTGGATGCGGTTCGCACCATGGCGGAAGTGGCGGAATATACGGAAGAAAAAATCGATTACCGGAATCGGTTCCGCAAAACAGATTTCACCACGAAGAATATTCTGGACGCCATTTCCCACTCCGCCTGCCAGATGGCCATCGATGTGGAAGCGAAGTGCGTGATTGTCAGCTCCGTTAGCGGACTTACCGCTCGGATGGTAAGCCGGTTCCGAAATGCGGTGCCGATTATCGGAACCACCATTCGCCCGAAGGTATACCGGAAGCTGGCCCTTTCCTGGGGAGTCATTCCGGTGCTCTGCGAGGAATATGAATCCATGGACGTGCTGTTCTTCCATGCCATGAAGGAAGCCACCCGGATTCTGAACCTGGAAGTGGGGGACAACGTAATCATGATGGGCGGAAAGCTCAGCGGCATCACCGGAAATACCAATATGATTAAGTTCGAGACCATTAAGCGGATCTACGAATAGAAAAGCTAAAACCCTGCACGGGCAGCAATCACTTGATGCTGACCGTGCAGGGTTTTTTATTGAAGGAAGAATGCGGTCGGCGGGCCAGGTTCGCGCTCGCCTGCCCGCAAAGCCAATGAATTCGGTTTCTGAGCGCGAACCCCGGGGCGGGGGTACCCAAGATTCTTTTCTTAAGAAATCTTAAGAAACTTTTTTTGTATAGCAATGTTATTTTAGTTTCTATATGGTACAATTATGAAAATAAATGAAAGATAGTGATGTTCTGTGGACAAAGCGGAGGGCGGTGCGATGAAAAGATATATTGAGATTATTATCGGGTGTGCACTTGTTGGAATTTCGATGTTGGTGCAAATGCGATACATTCAAAGAACTCAATACTTAATATATGCGTTCGTCATATTTTTCGTTGTAGGTATGATTTTGCATACAATAGAAGCAGTGGCAATAAAAAAATATGATCGAAAAACCTATGGGAATATATATATCCTGCTTTGCATAAGCTTTCTTTCCGAACTTCCGATAATTTGGATGTACCGGAATTCTATTGCGGCAAATCAACAGGAAATCACAGGTGTTGTCCGTACTCTTATTTTTATTTTGGTTTTGCAAACGCTTCTTAGCGCAGCACTCAGTTTTGCTTATCGAAAAAAATCTCCAAAGAGGTAATTTTCTATTCATGAAAAGGGTTCTAATTTGAGCTCTTTCTGTGAAAGTAGAGGAAATTGACGACGGAACGTTTTGAACGGAGTCTCCGTCGTCAATTTATGAAGGCGCCGAATGAAGATTGGAGCAGGCGACGCAAGGAAATGATTAGAATTGACGACGAACGAGAGGTATAAAGTGTTCGTCGTCAATTCTTTCCTTCCTGGAATTAGGAAGAGATGCACGAAGGGGCACCACGCCCCTTCGTGCATCTCTTTTCATCTGAACGCGGCCCGGATGAGGTGCGCCCCCGGCTTAGGTGGGTTCGGCGCACCTCTAATTCGGGCCGCTTGCCGGGAAGTGGTGGAAAAGTGATGCAGGAACGCTCCGAAAAGAGGTTCCTGCATCACTTTTCCTCGCGGCCGTTGGGTAGATTAGAATGAAATGCTTGGGGGAACCGGAGGTATGTGATGCATGGAAGCAGAAAACAGGGACTCGTACATCACTTTTTCACTTAAGTGAAGTCAAAGTAGAAGAAATGAAGTATAGAAATGATTGGAGTGATGCATGAGATTAAAAAAAGAGGGTTCATGCATCAACATTGAAAATGAGGTTGATGCATGGAGTAGAAAAACAGGAGCTCATGCATCACTTTTTAGAAAGCGCCGGGCGGGCAGGGTCCCGCCCAACTTGCCGAAGGCCCATCCGACCCCAAAGACGTGGTGCCCCGCGACGAAGAAACAAGGGTTGGCGGGGAGTGAAGCACCACGCCCAATTTGCCGGAGGCCCATCCGCCCCTAAAGGCGTGGTGCCTCGCGACGAAGGAATAAGGGTTAGCGGGGAGCGGAGCACCACGCCCACCCGGCGGTCAGCCCATCCGCCCCTAGAGACGTGGTGCCCCGCGACGAAGAAACAAGGGTTGGCGGGGAGTGAAGCACCACG